>Ga0126342_10006741_pt1 | contig 20426 bp, 18 predicted proteins | sample Cyp1metagenome_FD_92528 | JGI IMG/M metagenome (GOLD analysis project Ga0126342, IMG submission 92528) | Coral microbial communities from Lord Howe Island, Old Settlement Bay, Australia - Cyphastrea 1 metagenome | ecosystem: Host-associated > Invertebrates > Cnidaria > Coral ...
GGATTAGACAATGGGTTGTTGCATGGATTATATACACAATGGGTTTTTTCATGGATTACACAATGGGTTTTGTCATGGATTAGACAATGGGTTTTTTCATGGATTATATACACAATGGGTTTTTTCATGGATTACACAATGGTTTTTTTCGTGGATTAGACAATGGGTTTTTGCATGGATTATATACACAATGGGTTTTTTCATGGATTACACAATGGGTTTTTTCATGGATTAGACAATGGGTTTTTTTATGGATTATACAATGTTTTTTAAATGGACTACACAATGGTTTTTTTCATGGATTATACAATTGGGTTTTTTCATGGATTATATACACAATGGTTTTTTCATGAACTATACAATGGGTTTTTTCTCATGGATTATACAATGGTTGTTTTTTCATGGATTACACAATGTTTTTTTCATGGATTATACAATGGTTTTTTCATGGATTATACAATGGGTTTTTTATGGATTACACAATGTTTTGTTTTCATGGATTATACAATGGTTGTTTTTTCATGGATTATATACACAATGGATTTTTTCATGGATTACACAATGGGTTTTGTTCATGGATTATACAACGGTTGTTTTTTCATGGATTACACAATGGTTTTTTGTTCATGGATTACACAATGGTGTTTTTTCATGAATTACACAATGGTTTTTTTTCATGGATTATACAATGGTTTTTTTCATGGATTACACAATGGATTTGTTTCATGGATTATACAATGTTTTTTTCATGGATTACACAATGAGTTTTTTCATGGATTACACAATGGTGTGTTTCATGGATTACACAATGGGTTTTTTTCATGGGTTATACAATGGTTTTTTTCATGGATTACACAATGGGTTTTTTTCATGGGTTATACAATTGTTTTTTTCATGGATTACACAATGGGTTGTTTCATGGATTACACAATGGGTTTTTTTCATGGGTTATACAATGGTTTCTTTCATGGATTACACAATGGATTTGTTTCATGGATTATACAATGTTTTTTTCATGGATTACACAATGGTTTTTTTCATGGATTACACAATGGTGTTTTTTCCTGGGTTATACAATGGTTTTTTTCATGGATTACACAATGGGTTTTTTCATGGATTACACAATGGTGTTTTTCATGGATTACACAATGGGTTTTTTCATGGGTTATACTTTTTTTTTCATGGATTACACAATTGGTTTTTTTCATGGGTTATACAATTGTTTTTTTTCATGGATTACACAATGGTATTTTTTGCATGGATTATACAATGGTTTTGTTTCATGGATTATATACACAATGGTTTTTTTTGAAGGATTATACAATGGTTTTTTTTCAGGGATTACACAATGTTTTTTTTCTTGGATTATACAATGGGTTTTTTTCATGGATTATACAATGCGTTTGTTTCATGGATTATACAATGGGCTGTTTCATAGAGTATACAATGAACCCTTCGGTTTTTAAGGAGTATTATCCTGATGATTATCCTAATAAGGATAAATGGCTTATATATGGGGAAAGAACAATCAATTATTAAATGAATACATTAATCATAATATCCATTCGTGGTTTCATAGTCTTAATAGTGAATTTAATAATGGGTTATCGTATCTATAAATGGGTAGACTAACTATGGTTACTAACCACTTTATATCTGTGGGTTATCCGCCAAGTAGTCAGCCAAAATGGGGAACCAACCAAGAGGAATAGTGGTTGATAGTTGATCTATGAAAGCTAAACCAGCAAGAATATAGATTGAACCAGGAAAAGTGGCGATTTACAGTTGATATGTTTGATGTATCGTAGGTAAGTGGATAGACAAAACTAGCTAAACTAAAGATAGAGAGTTACCTATGATACATGGGTAGTAGATAGATATAACCGATGATTACCCTATATGATTACCCATGATTCATGATCTATGAATCATTTTTTTGGCGTCAAAAAAAGGCTGCATCAGATGGGTTTTGTTCACCGAGCTGTTGCTGTCGGGCGCCATATTCCAGCTAAGATAGGTGTTGAGTCAACAAACGTGTTTTGCCATGTTTGTTAACCATGGTTTATGATAGTTTCTTAGAGATGTATTCAGTATGTGTTTACTTAATTTACTGATTAGAAACTTCATTTGCAGGCTTAATGAAGTCTCCAATACACAAATCAAATGTGTTGCTAACTACATTGTTTGTAAGTCTATTCGTCTATTCATTATGTCAAATTGTATCAGATTCAACTCATATTTTGATTCAGCTTTCTTTTGATGAGCCAGGTTGAAGCCTACAGTAAATGCTGTAGCTCCAAGTTGTTGATGAATAGGCACGAATCGCCACGAATCGACAGCTGGACCAACACATTCTGAATCTGAAAGCATCTTAGCGATTCGCTTCCTATATCTAAAAATGAAAAAATCGCTGCCAGCCCAATCACTATCATGATACTAACTGACGATACATTCCCCAGCTTCATTGGGATTAATATGATGCTATTGGGCTGATAGTTAGTATCCCAACAGCTTCACTCGAGACCCTGAGCTCCGCACGCTGGTCGGGGGATATCCTTGAGGCAGGCCCGGCAGGCTAACACCTGAGCTGAATTTTCTGGGTAACCCATGGACTATTCATTTCGATTTAGCCAAAAATATGGGTGATTTTCCATAGCTAATCATGGAAAATAGTTGGTGTCACTATTCATTTCGGTTTAGTCCATTGATTAATCAACTAGTCATTTCTATTGTTCGATGATTTATAGTTGATGTCCATTGAAACCTCCATTTATGGACGATGGATGATGATTTATCTATCTAAAAAGGCTGATTCTCAATAGCAAACATCTTAAATTACCAGAGGATATGTAGTTTTTGAACTGGTTTACGAGTTAGCAACCACCCTGTTGCCGTAGCCAATGACTTTGCCAAAAAACCATGGCCAGATCTTTCCTGACATATATCCCTTTTGCATGTATGGATGTTTAATGTCAAGGCACATTTTTTAAGGATGATAAGGTTTAGGAAACTATACACCTCCTGGCTTTTTCCTTGACATCTTCCAGTGTTTGATGTTTTTTTTTTTTTTCGGTTGTTCATCTCTGCCAGGAATCAACTGAAAACTGGGTGTTTCGAAGATGTGGTATTTATCCCCAAATCCGTGGGTGAATCATCATTCCCCTTGCTAAGACTCCCAAAGAACAGAGCTATCCCCCATTTTTGGACAAAAGCCATATTGGCACAGTATCGCCATGTAAAATGGTAGTTAAATCCCATGGCTAATCATCATTTCTTTGATGAGAATCAACAATTGAGGTTGAATCCCCCTTTTCAAACACACCCATGCCACTCCTTCCCCAACTTAGCACTTCACTTTTTTTAACTGGTTGGTGGTTTCAACCCCTCTGCAAAAATATGAAAGTCAGTTGGGGTTATTATTCCCAATAGATGGAAAGTCATAAAAGTCATGTTCCAAAAAAAACAACCAGTTTACATATTAGGCCGTGTCTGAAAATAGGCTATCCCTCAATCCTCTGGTTTTTCATCTCCATATTTTTGGGGTATTCCGAAGTCCCCAACGACCAAAACGACCAACCCCCAGCGTCGCTCCCCGGCTTCCCTACGGCTCTCTGGTGCAAAGCTTAAGCCCAGCTCTTGCGTGGTCCACCTGCAGCGCCCAGCTTCCATGGATTGTCACGGGGGGCAACACACCGACATGTCTGGATCTTCTATGCCGGCTGTTATATCGGCTAACATGGGTTAACATTGTTTGATATGGGTTAATATTGGGGAATATTGGTTAATGCTGGTGTGAATGATGGTGTTGATGTTTTTTTCACAACAAAAACTCACTAACTATAGTTATATCTACCATCAACCCATGATTGGCACTTGTCGCTCTAGGATGTTCCAGCTGTACTTCTACCAACAAGCACGTGGACAGAAGACTGGTATATACTGGGATATCATCAACCGAACTATATGGCTATGAATCAATACCTATTAATACCATTTTTAGAGGGATGAACATCCATTTACCAGCTATTTTTATGTTCACCAGGGGTACAAGGTTTTGACCCACTGCCATATAGGGATATGGATGATATGGGTATGTCCAACCGCACGAATCATGTAGCAGTGTAGCATGTTCAAGCATTCTCATACTCCAGGCAGGAATTCGCGGAATGGCCCCCATTTTAAGCTGGGAAAAAGAAAACAACGGGTTTTAAACCTGGCACTTAACGAATCTGTCTTACACCCATCTGGGATTTCTTTTTACGGATAGCCAGCATTCCCACAATGAATATGGCTTGTTTATACGTCGAATATGTGGTTTTTCTACATGTTTTTTTTTTGGCACTGGTCGATCATTGACATTCCACATTGAGTCCCTGTTGTCTATGATGAAAAACCTTCATTCTGGTTGGATCCCCAAAAATAGCTGCTTCTATCCATCCCAATCCATCTTAAATTGAGGTGATACCCAATATTGTTAGAGAAAAATATCACTTCTTAGTGTTGAAAGGTACCCGGCCTGGTAAACAAACATTCACAGTTTGCGACATAGAAAATGGCCCAGTCGAAATAGTGGATTTACCCATAGAAATAGCATGGTGGATCTTTCCAGTTCGCTTTTTGGTCATGTTTACCAGAGGCTAAATCCCATCTTGAGATCCCCAGATTTACGGCGGCATCCCATCCACCTCTTTTCGCTCTCAGCCGCCGTGAGCCTTTCTAGGAGCCTGGCGACTTCGAAGCTTCGACTGAGCTGAGCACCCATCCATGCAATCCATATGGAATCTATGGAGAAATCCACCAAACAAATTATCCCATGTTGAGTACTAACATAACTATGGAAAGATCCACCATTTAGTTCGTGAGGTTTCCCATAGAAATAGCATGGTGGATCTTTCCAGTTTGTTTTCTGTATGTTTACCAGGTCGGGTATCCCAAGTTGACTGGGAAAAAAAAAATGGGGAAATCATGATCCATTTGGAAATCACAATGATTGGTGAATTGCATCGCTAGGATCGCTCTAATTGGAGCGGGATGAGTCACCTTCGAAAGATGTTTAACTCAAATATAGTTCTTATGTTCGTCCAAGATGTTTTGGTACTGGCACCCTCTGGAATTTAACAGTTTGCTGTTGAAAATACCCCATTTATAATGGATTTACCAGTTGAAAATGGTGATTTTCCATAGCTATTTTGACATAACCAGAGGGTAAAACCTGTAAGGCTTCATCAATATGTTTACCTCAACACTCTGTTCAGCTAAGGGAAATTAAAATCGCTACACATTCTGCCCCCTTTTTTTCAACACCGTGCTACGCCGCTGATTTCCTGGGGGCCCAACACCGGCTGCGTGCGAAGCAGCAAAGTATGACATCTCAATGACTGGCCCTCGGAATCATTTGGAGATCCCAAAGTTTTCACATCCCATGGCTTGTCATATCTCCCATAGGATCCATGTATGGTATATATGCTAACATTTGGGGTATATTAATGGTAAATGTTACCATATATGGCATACATGGATCCTATGGGTCTTGCCATCATGTTCCCCATGAAGCCATGACGATTTGTTCCTTGTTGGTGATCCCATGAGAAAAGCCATGAAATTCATGGGAAATTCCAGCATTTTTTGGACCGAAACATGCCCCATGCCTTCCGTGAGTTTCACCATCCGTTTCAGCCACAAAGCAGGCCGCAGGCCAGCTGCTTGTCGAAATTTCAATGGCTCATGATGAACCAAATGGATTCAATATCATTAATCCACCAAATCCATCAATATCAATGGACTGATGAAGCAAACTTACAGGAAACTCTAGGGTCCTAATTACATTTAAGGGAAAACTATTCATCCAAAAAATACCATTTTTCTGTACCCAAATAATACCATTTAATCCCAAATTAGTTTCTGTACCCGGTGGTAATCAAACATGGCTTCTTGACAAATCCACCATTTACTTCGATGATGAATTCCGGATGTTCGGATTTTCCAGCCAGCCATGTTTGATGACACTGGACGGTATCCCAGCATCACAGTAATTGTTGGTTATATGTATGTATATATATACACATTCCATTAATAGTCCATTGTATATATATATATATATCCGTAAGCATCAATATAATCATGAATAACCATTAGCCACTGGTTTCAAATGTTTCTTTTCATATATATATATCCATTTGGGATTGTCGAACCAAAAAAAGTCCCTTGGGCCGCGACTCCAGTCTCGTTGCCTCGTGACATGCGTCCAGATGTTACAAGGAAGCGCCATCCCAAAAACTGGATTTGGAATGGATTCATAAGAATTTATATGGATTTATGATGATTTATATGGATTTATATATCTGGATTTATGTGGATTTATAGAAGCGAGCCATGCACCGACAACGAAAAATAGGCGTTCATTCCACGAGTTTCATGGGATCCATTGGAGAGAAATTCACGTAACAAAAGCATGCACAAAATCCCAGGGTGTTTGAAAAAATGTCCTAAACATCACCAACAAAAAAGGGGAATATTGGGGATATAATCTCCAGAAGATAATTAAAAGTGTTCAAAATCCCCTAAAGGGGGCATCTACCAACTCCCGCAAATCTACCATCAGGGTATATGGAAAGAGCGCGACATAGCCTGATTGAAGGGTTTGGACTGGATGAGAAGGTGGATTGAAAAGGTGCCTTTGTCAAACAAATGCCTAGCATAGGCCATGAAATGGATGCCATGGGCTTCCACACAATGATTGTGGTACAAGATGCTACAAGTATGGGCCAAATGGGTATGCAAAAACTGCATAGTTGGATATAGTTGGTAAACCGATGGTCAATGCCGTAAACCATGCCCAAGTCTATCCAACTTGACCATTTGAAGGTATAAACTACCCCAAAGAGGCGTTCGGGTGATCACCGCGATGGTATTGAATCCATTCAATTTGGGTTCCCCCAGTTAGGGTTTCATAGGGATGAGATTGCATGAAACACCAATTGAAAAATTATGCTTCCAACATGCCGTCATTCATATACTAACATACCACGCATGATCACGCATGTATATGATATATATATATATATACATATTGCTTTATATATCTATATATTCATCCTGAAGTAGTTAGAGTCTGGAATTCTCAAACACATTGCATTTTTTCTGATGATTCAAATTTCCATGTCCAATATAAACGGAATATCACTTCATAGATATATATATATATACATATAAAGCCAATAATCAATAGTTAATATATATTTATTAATAATATAGTATCATAAACTTAGTATGATACCATATATGTATATATATATATACGTACTATATATATACGGACTTATTCTAAAGTTTGGACTGTTTATTGGTTTATCCATCTCTTGTGTGATTCATTTGTCATCATTCTGTACATATATGCATACATGTATACGTATATTTATATATTCTCAATAGTAAGTAAGAATTAATAATCAAGAATATCTTCATAGAATTAATAATCAAGAATATCTTAATAGAATTAATAATCAAGAAAAAATATTAATAGAATTAAGAATCAAGAATATCTTAATAGAATCAATAATCAAGAATAATCTTGGTTATTCAGATATTTATTAGATTAATATATATATATATATATATATCTGGTTGGTGGTTTCAACCCCTCTGAAAAATATGAAAGTCAGTTGGGATGATGACATTCCCAAATATATTCGGAAAAATAAAAAATGATCCAAACCACCAACCAGATATATATATATATATTGAAAATGGCCATAGAAATAGTGGATTTATAATGGTTTAATGGGACTAATGATATGTATTATATACCAATAGAGGTAATTTCTGGCCTGGGGATGTCCCGATTTTTTCACCGCGCACCTATGGAGTGTCCCCATCCACTCCTGGTGGTCCTCGTCGCCATGGTGATGAATTGATGTGCCATTCTATTTGGAATATATATGGAAAATATATGGAATATAATATATGTATATATATATATATATATATTATTCACGATATATGGAATATATATGGAATATATGATCAATAAATATCAATATGGAATATATATATATATGGCAATTTTCATATGTGGCAATTTTCATGGAAGATTTCATATGCTATATGCGGTGACCTCTGGTAATTTGTTACATAGCTATTGAAAATGGCAATTTATAGTGGATTTACCCATTAATAGCATGGTGGATCTTTCCATAGTTTTCTGTATGTTATGTTTGGTAAATCAACTATGAATGGATTTCAAACTAGTTATGTTAGTTATGTTAGTTATGTTTCACTGACCCACATTCTCTGCAAACTTCAAGTTTCAAGTTCAGTGATCTCCACCCAGTTCCGCAGGTCGAGACGTGGAGCTCCTGTGTGGAGACACCGGTGAGTGCATTGCAATGACAGGCCTGGCTTCAGTTCACCGCTGAGAACCTCTTCTCCTTGCTACGGAAGGCCTTGGGATACCTTGGGATGCCTGCAATTGTCCGAAAATGACCAATTATATCATCCTTGGAAAAATCCTTAAAAACTGGATCCTCAGTTTGATATTTAATATATTTACAAGGTGGTGCCCCCCAAGTTATAAGTTGGTTTATAATCCCATTAACTATAGATATATCACCTATAAACCATAGTTATTAATATATTTACCCCCCTGAAATGGCAAGGCCAATGACCATTGCGTCGCCTCGGACTGGTCTGTGCGCCGATCGGCGAGGTGCCATGGCAGTGCCCATTGGAAGGCGAAGCCTCGGCGTGCCACGACACGACACGTGGAAGCGAATTTTTTGAGGGGAAACCATAGGAAAACCATAGGAAAACCCTAGGAAAACCATAGGAAAATGGAGGTTTACCCTCTGGTAAACTAACATAGCTATGGAAAGATCCATCATTTTCAATGGGAAAATCCACTATTTCGACTGGGCCATTTTCAATAGCTATTTTGACATAACCAGAGGGTAAAATGCTGTGAAAATGCTGGGAAAATTGTAAAAGAAGGATGGGAACATGCGAATTTCATAGGAAAAATATGGAAAAATATGTCATGCTGGGAAATGCTGATACAGAGTGAGGATGTTGCCAGCAAAATGTAAGGGAAAGTGGTGAATGTCCCACTTCAAAGTTGGGACAAGATGGAGTTCTCCAGAAATATGGCGATGTGACAGGCATATTCGGAATATCGTCACAAAATGTCGAGAAAAACTCTTGGAAAACAACCAACAAACACTATGTGTTCGCAAAAAATTGGACACAGCCAACAGAAACGTCCCGGTATTAGGAAAGTTTTCAGACCTTGCTCCCCAACAATCCAGGTTGAAAAATAGCCCCTGGTCTATGGATTGATTGTGGTACCCCCAACCAAGAAGGCTTTAAGGATCTTTAAGGTTAGGAAAATCAACTTGGGACTTGGGAGCCCCATGAAGCGAAGTCCGAATCGGCTCAAACCATCACCGAAAAGAACGCCCCACGGCTTCCCATGGCATCTTTTGGGACTAAGACCCCTTGAAGACAGGTCACTTGAAGTAGCAAACACTAGTATCTCTCATATGTTTTCTATAGTCTCCGTTACATCCGAGTTGTGTCCAGCAAGTCATGCCTTTCCAACTTCCAGATTTCCTGGTCGCGACTTTTTTCTTTTACCGCGCCAGCCATGCTTCAGGAGAGGTTGGCAATGGGGTCGTCTAATAGAGAACCTTAGAGCGGATCCGGGAAATGAAACCATCCAAGCAGCAACTTCGGTCCAAAAAGTTGGGGGAAATGTCTGGTACCACCCCCCAAAGAAAAAACTGCGTTTATGCTGTATCCCCAGTTCTATGAGGTCTATGTCTGTCCCAATATGTAGCATAGAGCTTACAGTACACAAATTGTGTCAAAATTTCAGGTTTAGGGCACCGGAGATTCTGGTCATGTGTAATGCTAACTGTCCAAATTTAGGGCTACCCAATTTTGACCCATCCAATGGTTGCTGGAAAAAAGAACCATGTGCTATGATTATGAAATCTCAACTGACATAATACCACTACCAGAATCATAGATCAAAACCAGATTTAAAAAAAAAAACAGCACCAGCTATTCTCAAACACATACCTGTTCAGTTTCAAATATCAAAAACCAACTCCAAATCCGACCAAAAATTCCGAGAAAATCCAGGGAACAGCTTTGGATGTAGTCCAAGCGCGGATAGAATTCCCTGAGAAAGTCGTTGCCGTGCTGTCGCAAGTCCTCAGGATCCACCGCATCGGCGTAGCCCGTAAAGAGCCGATCCTGGCTGCCGGATTGATAGTGATTTCCATACCCATAGGATCCATGGTGCTGCTATATATGGTAACATTTACCATTAATATACCCCAAATGTTAGCATATATACCATACATGGATCCTATGGGATATAATTAATGGGTTTGATAGTTTTTTGGGATGCTGTATAGTATTATAGTGGTTTATAGTTATCTATAGGGATAAAAACACTGGTGTTTTTCGGGATCTAATGGGATTAATGTACATAAACCTGGTGGTGATGGAAAGGTCATGGACTTTTTTTGGATTAAACCGTTTGTTTGCTTATGACTGTTCTATATTCTGGGCTATGGATTATGATGGGATTCAATATGATTTCAACCAGCGGGGATACTGATATTCGTTATGGCCGTATGGCTGATAGAGTTAACCCGGTTTAAACCGTCCGCAACATTTAAATCTGGGTTTTCTGCTTTTTACACATTTCAAAAATACACACTACGCATCTCAAGCAATCATCCCAACGATGGTGGAAATACATGGAAATACGCTCTTTTTTGAAGACGTGAAACCCCCAACCGGCAATGATAAACCCATCCCGGATCCCCAATGTTTTCCCATGAGAATTTCATCATCCCCCAAGGGCGGTTACGGAAGTTAAACTCAGGTCTCGGCTCTTGCCCACGAAGTTGGCATCTTCCGAGAGCCCACGGCACATCTGAACACATTTTTGGGATCCCAAGAAAAATATCGAAAATTCATGAAAGTCACCAACGATCCTAACATCGCCAAAACATCACTCAGTTAGCCCAGGTTCCAAGACCGGCAAATCTTCTTCCAGCACATGTCCAATGGCTGTTTCCCATGGCTTTGTGATCGCTTGGTCCGACAATGTGATGAAGATCTGCGTGTTCCGCGTGTGTGGCCCCGTCCCTGCGAAGCTTAAGGTCCCTCTCGGCAAGCGACGCGGCGCAACCGCTTGGGCGACGGCATCGTCGGGGATGCTGGGGGACCACTTCTCGTTCAGCTCGCGAGCGTCGCCTTTCGTAAAGATGTAAAAAGTATACCAGGTACATCTGAAACTTAGATTTTAGAAGTGTTTAAAGAACGAGTCTAGTGTGTCTACTGGGTGAAAGGAACTGACTAGACCTTTGCTCACTAGGAGATGGCTTTGTCTGATGCATCCCATTAAATCCAGTCGCTGATGCCGAACTGCACCAGGGAGCCACGTACAGCACGGAAGATTGCCTTAGAACTGGGCCGAACTGGGAGAGCAATGTTGACCTATGACCTATGGAAAAAAGGCTGGATTTCTCCGAAAAAGAAACGTGTTATGCTTTTTTCGGGGCTGCTTGAGGTATAACTGGCAATGAGTATAATTCCTGGATTCTTTATAGAATGTTCAAGGGGTGGGATACCCTTCGGTAATCAGACCTGGCAATGGAAAAACATGACAAGCTCATCGAACTGAGTGTACAACATGAAAAATGGTTATAAAAAAATGTCACGATGGGTTTGGCCCAAAATATGGTGCCCAAGAATGATTGTATCACTACTAAAACCACTCCTTGCTTTGTCTAAACCCAGGCTTCTCAGAATGTCATAGCCGACATCATCAAACATGTTGCGAACAGGGATTGCTTACTGGTGCTAAACGTAGAAAAAATGGGGGTTATTGCCCTCTTCATGAGTATTAAAAAAAATCATCCAATTCCCTCTTTCTCCAGCAGCACCAGCAGCATTCTTTGTTTAGCCCAAGAAACCTGATCTCGAAAAAATCCATCCCGCACCAAATCCAGAAAACGTCGGACTCCTTGAGGAGATTCTGGGGTGGTTTGAAGATGAAAAGTTCCTCCAGGGCTCCGATTTTTCACTGGATGTGGAGCTCCCAACTGCACTTAAAAAGAAACAACATATCCATTAACCCGAACTGTACTCTACATGTGTATGCATATATATATACAATATATCATATGTAAATATACAATATATATTAATATATAATTATACATACACATAGTTGGCTGCAACGTGGCAGCCCCATTCATAGAGAATCGGATGGCGAGAGATGACCCTAAAAAATCTCGGATGACGATGACCGTCACCAAAAGATGACCGTGATGCCGCGAAGGCAGAATGCTTCGAAATTATCATCTAATGGTTATTATATATATATCTGGTTGGTGGTTTTAACCATCTTGAAAAATATGAAAGTCAGTTGGGATGATGACATTCCCAATATATGGAAAAATAAAAAAAGTTCCAAACCGCCAACAAGATATATATATATATATATATATGGGGATACAATAGCATGATATATATGGGGATAATGAATATATGGGAAATATTCGGTGATTTATGGGAAAGATATGGGATTTATAATGGTTTAATGGGACTAATGATTGTGATTCAATGGGATATTAATGGGACCTACCCTCTGGTAATGACTAACATTGAACTAAATGGAGGTGTATAGCTGGGAAAATCATTGAACTAAATGGATCTAAATGAGGAAATTTCAAGCAAGCAGCCACGTTTGATCACCGGAGGGTACCCTCTGGTAATTTAACAGTTTGTTATTGAAAATGGCCATAGAAATAGTTGATTTACCTATTCAAAATGGTGGATCTTTCCATAGTTTTGTTAGTTTACCAAAAATGATACCTCTAGTAATACCCAAAACGATCGAAAAATGATTTCTCAATATTTCTCACTCCTTTGGTACTACCTGTCCATCTTTTCGCGGATTGCTATTCCAGTATTTTCACCACCAAAGAGCCATGTGGGTATGGATCAAAACCCGGCTACCCGGTTCACACCTAAATAGCTGGTTCAGTAAATGGATATTCAATCCCAACAAAGGTCTTGGGTCATTGGTTTAAAACATTCGCTGGTAGGTTCCCAGCTCCCTTGCTAAACGTTTCTCTAGTCGCTGTATAAATTGGCATCACAAAAAAACCATTGTCGCCAAAAAAGTTAGAAGTCTACGGGAGTAGCTGGGAACCGCGTAGATATTTTCTGGTTGGTGGTTGACCTACCCCTCTGAAAAATATGAGTTCGTCAGTTGGGATGATGACATTCCCGATATATGGAAAGTCATAAAATTCCATGGTTCCAAACCACTAATTCAGTTTTTCGTTTATTCATTTCCCCAGCCGGATCGCCTTTGGTCGTCTCACACTTCACATGCCACTTCTGACTCCACTTCTCCAATTTCTCCCGTCGAACCATGCCAGAATCCGACAGAGACACCACGATGGACTCCTGGTTCACCACAGTGGCCACAGCTATCGCTGCCATCCGCCAGATCCACCAAATCCACAAGTTCAACATGTAGAAACCTCGTAAAATGTTGCGCAAGAAATGCATTTAAAAAAATGAAGCAAGAAAATATGGAATGAACCAACAAAATAGGGTTTCTTTTTACGAAATGACCAACCAAAAAGGGCTACAGTAAGCAAGAAATAGCAACTGTGGACCATCGCCACAGCCAAACCTGAAAAGCGAACACAGGTTCGAGCCGCCGTGAACGCGGCTGCAAGGGCCCACAGGTCGATGTGAGTGTGTGTGTGTTATAGATATCAGTACATAGGTAGACACAGACATAGACTGTGACATAGACATACAGGTGAGCATCTATATCTATATATCTATACATATATGTGTATATATATATATTTACATCTATGTATGTATCTATCTATCTATCCATCCATCCATCCATCCATCTGTATGTACATATATATATATATGTATATACATATTGTATGCGCATATGACTGTGTATATATAAATGTATATGTGTACGTATCTATGTATGTATATATATGTGTGTGTGTATGTACATGGATATGGATATGGATATGGGTATGCATATGGATATATGTATATATATATGTATGTATGTGTGTATATGCATATGTATATGCATGTGTATATATATACATATATATACACACGTATATATGTATATGTGTATGTATGAATATATATATATGCATGTAAATATGTATATCATGTGTATGTTTCATTGTATGCAATTACTTTTATGTATATGTGTATTGTATGTATATGTATACGGATATTCAAATAAGTATTATACAATACACGTGTTTATTATATTCTATTCTATATGTGATATATAGTATTATATATATATTACGTATATATTGCATCTATCGCGTATGTATGTGCAGTAAATGATAGTAACTTCAAATAAATATATATAGAGAAGTTGGTACAAAATCTGAAACTAAAATAGTTAGATAGTGGTTCAAATAGTTTATTTTCTGGTAAATAGTTGTTTTTACTGATAAACGTCGTGAAAATCCGGCTTACAAAAACTAGTTACACTAGTTAAATCAGATGTATAGATGTATATAGATATATAGATATATAGAATCAACCTGTCTATAGATATATATGTTATATCTATCTTAAATCAACCAACCTGGTTTTTTTAAAATCGCCTTGGCCAAAAAACAACGAAAACCGATCGAGTTTCCGCACCACTGGAGGCGTAGCCAGCAAGGCTGGAGGATGGTCGCTGCCTGGCTATGGCTATGGCTTCAGCCTTACCCAACTGTTAAATCATGTGAATAAACCACGTGAAATTCTGTGAAATCATGTGAATTTTTATATGAACTTTATGTGAATAAACCACGTGAAATCATGGATTTTTAAAAAATGAACTTTATGTCATGTGAATGAACTGTGAATGAATATGAATGTGAAATTTGAAATCATGTGAATATGAACTTTGATATGAACTCGCATTTCATGTCTTTTTCATCTTTCGCAGAACGTTCTCAAGAAAGGTGACGTTTGGCAGCGAGCTTCAATGGGCCCTTTTCTGAGACTGGCGCTGATCTTGAATGCGCAAACATAGGTCCTAGGTAACATGGGGGTATACCATATGTACATCATAGACACAAACACAACTGTGTTGCGAATTTATTTACGACCCCCCGTTGCAACGTAGGGTATACGTTGCACATCCAAGCATTAGACCATACTAGTAGCTTGCAGCAATAAAGATTGTTGAAGCCTCCATGAAAGCCATGGGTCACAGGATGAACAGACTCTGTGTATGGCCAATCTTGGATACCTTGCACAAAGGATGTACTTTTAGCAGGCTGTAAGATACTTCCTCATCAAACTGCAAAACAACCATGAAATCCGTCTATTTCCACTCTGTCCCACTTTTTTTGTCGCGATTTTTTCCAATTCATGAATGCCAAAAAATCACTTCTTCGTGTTAGCCAAGGCTGCTTAAATTATGGCCCCACAATTGAGCAGTGTTCAAGCCATCCCTCTATCATTCCATTGAATCCTGTATAGTATACTGGTTGGTTTATAGGGATTCCCCTATTGGATTGTTATAATCCCCAATCTATGAACTGGTTGGTGGTTTTAACCATCTTGAAAAATATGAAAGTCAGTTGGGATGATTATTCCCAATATATGGAAAAATAAAAGCTATGTTCCAAACCACCAACCAGTGAAGGGTAGAAACTGTCATCCCTCAACTAATCATCAACCCTGCCAGGGGTAGATCGCAGCAGCCACGGCTCAATTCACCCAGCCCAGGTCGGAAACGTCGAATCCGGAACCGATGGATTTCCGGCATTTTCCGCAACGATTCGCCAACTTCTCATTGGGAAATGTTATGGTAACCATCCATATTCCATATGAAAAATTGATATTGGTTATTACTAATAATGGTAGCCATTATTCAATATTCTTTATATCAGTTGTATATCCCAGTATTTCATTGTTGGAAAAAAAAAAACGATCTAATCATCCCATGATATACCCATATAAACCAGCTATGTCAAAAGGCAACCAGTAGCTCAGCAGCCCTTTCTCTACCTCCGGGGCTAAAGTGGATGATGATGTCGGCTGTGCACAAAGGCCTCAGCTGTCTACTCCAACAAAGGTGGTTGCAGGCAAATCTGAAAATCACTGGATTGGTTTTTCTAAATTTCCAGATATAAATTCTAATAATAATATATAATTTCCAGTGATAATTTAGGAAAAAAAAACATTAAAATCATTAAACTATATATTATGTCCATCACTGGATAATTTCCAGATATTATAATATATAGTTCATAGAAATGGATCACGGGATTTTTTTTACAGGAACACCCCATCAATTTCCATGGGTAAAAGCTACCGGCCGGGTTTCCGGTGTAGATATTTTCCCAACGAAAAATCGATCCATAGAGAAAATGATCTCATGTTGATATATCATTATGATTAGTTCATAGGTGATCTATTATTTTTACTGGCTGGTGATGGTTGGTGGTTGACCTACCCCTCTGAAAAATATTAGTCAGTTGGGGTTACTATTCCCAATATATGGAAAAATAAAAATGTTCCAAACCACCAATCAGTTTTTATTATTAGGTGATAAGCAATAATTATTGCTTTATGTATAACATTACATTGATATCATTACTGGTTGATATCATTACTCGTTAATAGTTGATTGATGGGTTGATTGATATTTCGCTAATAGTTGATTGGTTGATTGATTGTCATTATGCATTGATTGATGACTGACAACCATCATGATGATCATTAGTATACCAATGATATTGTCACTGCACTAATATAATGGACTATAATGGTATATCAATAGCATGATATTACCATATAAAATGATAATACCAATATGCTTCAGTATTCATCATCTGGTTGGTGGTTTCAACCCCTCTGAAAAATATTAGTCAGTTGAGATGATTATTCCCAAAATATGGGAAAATAAAAGTCATGTTCTAAACCACCAACCAGTCATATATTAACATAATTAACAATGAATATTTTTTAAAAAAAATGTTACCATAACTACCCTCTGGTAATTTCTTACAGTTTGCTAACATGGTGATAAACACTTCGTGGATTTACCCATGATAAAGATCCCCAGTGGGATCATCGTTCACTCTTCGATCAGCCACGGAAAATCATCAAACGATTCCCGGGGAAATCATGGGAAAATCCCCGCACAAATTATGGAGGCTTCCAGCCATGGGTGATTACCGGAGGGAAAAAAAAAACATGTGGTGCATTGAAAAAAAAACTGAAACGCTGCCCAGAGGTGAAAAAAATATGCGCTGTTACATCATCTTATATATATATATGTGAACTGTTTATGTATATGTATATGAACTATAATATATATATATATACATATGAAATGTGTATATACATATATACATATGAAATATGGCTTTGTCTGAAAATCGAGTGCAAGCTCCGATCCATCCCAAGGTTTCAAGCCACACATGGCTCCCCTATGGATCCACACCCACTGCCCACAACTTCCTCAAAGAGTTTGGCCATGGCTTCAAGTCATAGCGGCCAGATATGACAAAAATCAGCTGGGATTGGAGTTTTTTTGCTGCTGTTCTCAATGGAAAATATACTTATAATGTTGTATTTATAATTAGATATCACTTCCTCTTCTCCAGATTTGGAATCAAAAAGACTCAGAAAGACTGATCTAGGATCTATGATCTATGTTACAGTTCTTCACTGAGGTAAATGATCATGATCTTTGGTGCACGAAATCTTTCGCGGGCGACTTGGTGGACGTTTCTTGTGTCGAACCGCCCCGGGCCTGGTGAGCCGCACGGCACGTGTGTTGAGATAAGATTGCAAACTAAGAAGGCATGTAAAAATATGTAAAATAGATATGACATTGGGATTTTTAGAAAGGGTAGATATGATATCAGGAAGAAAGTGTATACTGTAAAGCGTCCTAGTCTTGAGGATGTCGTTGCTCAAGGTCTAGTTTTGTTGAGTGTCAGCTAAGCGCGCAGTAACCCTCCAAAAGCCCGAAGCAGGTTGTTTTTCTTACAGCGCTTCTGACCGATTCCCAAAACCTACCGAAACTACCGCCGCAACAGGTCTGCAGGTATGCTTAAGGCCCTACCAATGTGCACAGTTGGATTCTACATGCCACGTGTTTTGAGACATGGAACACCTTCTAGAGTCATTCTAGAGGTGCTACAAAAATGGTCCTCAAAGTCCACGGTGAACGTTGAAGTTGCCAAAAACGGATCTGAAGCTGCCAGGCATGACATGTTAGTGTTCTTCTCTCATGTCTGAGCTTGTGAAGCTTCATATTCCAGCAACTTTGGTGGATCTTGTGGCAACGGAGACTGATGAAGATTACCCTCTGGTAATTTAACATAGCTATAGAAAATCACCATGTTTAATGGGAAAATCCACTACAAATGGTCATTTTCAATAGCTACGTTAAATTACCAGAGGGTAAACATCCCAAAACTTGGGATACGCAAGTTGAACCCCATCTTATTGTACCGCTTGGTTCACAGGCAGTCTCAAAGTTCAACACCCCAAAGTCCCACGGTTTCAAGCCTCAATTTTCCTTTTGATGCCCTCTGGTAAACATACAAAAAGCTATTGAAAATTGCCATTTATAGTGGATTTACCCATTGAAAATGGTGATTTTCCATAGTTTTTTGTATGTTTACCAGAGGGTATTTGATGCCCCATTATCTTGGGTCTTTCGCTAAAATACTTCGTGGAGCCTGTTTGTCAGGATGAAAAAAAAAAGATTCTAAGCACCAAATGTGATGAATAAGATTAGAAACTACCAACAAAAAATATTTGAAACTATCGATATTTGAAGTATGTTAGGTGTCTTATGGTTTTTTGTATAGTTCTTGGAATGTCTTCTGAGTCTTCTCCAAAGTTGCTGGGTGCTGCGCAAAAGCTGCCAGCTAAGTTGCGGCGTCACGAGTTTTACACATCCCTGAGGCCCTGCAGTATGCTGACAACTCCAGCCACATCCTAAGGCACGTTGCCGAGATTCCAGTGATTTTCTGGAGTCACTAAGGTTTGGGAGTTTTTTGTGAACTATTTTAGTCAATCTTAGATAATTATCCCAAATCAGAATGATCCCAATTTTATTTAAGATAAAAGAATTACATAGATGATTATTTGATTATTGGAGAAAAACATAATTTAAGATTGTCAATAATCAGTATAATGATCATAATCCAACAAGTAAGAAACTCAACTGAGCCCATTTACCTGCCATTTACAAAGGTTTCCCCATAGTTTTCAGTGACATTTTCATGTTTGATGGCAAAACTACCCTTCGCTAAGGTCTAGCCTCCCTAAGCCTGACCCAATCACGCCCTTCCTCCCAGCCCACCAGTCTAACCCAGCCCCCAGCAGTTGCAGTCATGGAAAATACCATGGAAAATCCCCTTCAGAAAATCACCCGAAACCACCAAGCAGCTTCGAACACTCAGGCCCGTTTGACCCAGTTTTCCCAGTTCCCTGGCGTCCACGTTTCCACCCCACCTCCGAAAACCCCCAGGGTGTCACCCCCGAGCCCCAAACTGTGCCCCAGGAATCTCAGATTCCATCTCGCCCATGATACACCGCCCCCGTCGTCCAGTTTCTGTCTCCTTGGCGATGCTGACACTTTTGGATCCATCAACTGGTGTTTTTGTCTACCAATCCCAGGTAAACCCACCTGGAAAAACCGCATGTTCTGGAGGTTTCCGTGTCATACCTCCAAGTGCTGAGATTGTCGTATGGTTTGTGGCCCATTTATGGCATTGCAAACCGATGAAACCATGACTCTAAACTCTCCTTCATGTTTTCCACAGTTCCAACGGGGAGAAGCCCATACCAGAAATGGATGAAGTGAAAATTTACAAATCATAATTAGGTTTCCTCAGTATTTATGAAGAGCTTCATTTTAAAAAAAAAGTGACTTCCAACTGTGGTGGTATATAACTAACCCAAACCACCACCTGACGATGAACTTACCATTTCTAGCTGGGTATACACACCTCCACAGTGAAGCCCAAGATCCCAAGAACCAGACGACTACCCAAATCACCAAGAATTGCGCCACTATTCTTGCTGTTTTTAAACCGCAACCTTTCATAGTTAAAACTCCTCCAAGATTTCTCCAGCTCACCCTGACTTTTTCTTCCGTCTCCTTTTGGCACAAGCCCAAATCGGCTTTTCATCATGTTTTCGTTCATGGAAATCTGAAAATCCCAATCAAATCATCATCCAAAATTGGAAAATCCCATGGAAAATCCGGAAAATCCCATGGAAAATCCGGAAAATCCCATGGAAAATCCGGAAAATCCCATGGAAAATCCGGAAAATCCCATGGAAAATCCGGAAAATCCCATGGAAAA
>Ga0126342_10006742_pt1 | contig 20425 bp, 17 predicted proteins | sample Cyp1metagenome_FD_92528 | JGI IMG/M metagenome (GOLD analysis project Ga0126342, IMG submission 92528) | Coral microbial communities from Lord Howe Island, Old Settlement Bay, Australia - Cyphastrea 1 metagenome | ecosystem: Host-associated > Invertebrates > Cnidaria > Coral ...
CGGACGAGCACAAAGCCGTCCGGTGGGAGGGGGGTGAGAGGCGCAAACGGCAGAAGACGGCGGAAAAAAGACGATGTTCTGGCGAGTATGGGATTTACCCCACGAAGAGAAAATCGATGTTGTGTTTTGTGGCATCTATACTATACTTACATTTTATCTGGCATTGTCTTATTGCACCAATGTAGTGGATAGTCACCATTTAGTATAGGGCATGCCGGCATACCCCGCTTTCAGCTAAAACTAGATGTAGCATGTGCATATGTGCACCGTGCGCCTGGCTCAACAAAAAATAATGCCCCCTTGGAACCACAATGCTTAGCTGTGCGCTATCCGCTATCCCATTTTCAAGTAATTGTCCAATGATTTGACCTATCCCCAACTGACCACCCCCACAAGTGCCCCAGAGATCTGCAGAGGTGTTCATCTTTGCGACGTAATTTGCTCTTTACATGGTGCAGTTGTGGAAGATGCAAATAGCAGTTGCTTGGCACTAGACATTTTCTATCAAACCAACGTAGCCGATAGTTTCAATAAAAGATGGGTTGAATCTGTACCTATACATCTTGCTAGGGCAGCATTCCTTCGATGTTTTGCAGTGTGTCATGTTTTGTTTCCTTTTGGAATTTGATACGAGGAGAGCGGCCACATAGATTTGTCATTTTGAACACTTCGATTTCTCGGTAGATTTCACATGGCCCCGTGGCAAAGAACGTGTGTTACAAACCTGCCACCGTGATTGGTTTTGGTTGTGAAGGCTCACAGTTTCTAGAGAAGTTGCTTCTGCAACACCAGTGTTGTAGTGCTTCATTCTGCTCCATCAAATAATGTGATATGACGTAGTAGATCTGCGAATCAAAGACCTCTGAGCTTGGAAACCCAAGGCCACGTATGGCCTCAGAAATGGAAAAAAACGCAGCTGGAATTGGAGGGTCTTTTCTTTTATGTTCCTTGGTTTTCAGTGAGCATACACGGTTATCCGAGGTTGGCGCGGGGTTGAGTGCCTCATAAGGGGACAACGAATCAGTCTGCCGGTACCTTTGCCGTTTCAATCCATCAGTACGAATTATCATTGACAATCTTGTTCTGAATCCACTCTGATCCTCTTGAATTTTATTTTTCATGCAAGATGTCAATGAACATGATGTGGGTCACCCGCCGCCACCACCACCAGCACCAGCACCGCCACCAGCAGCGTAATCAACAGACTTGAGTCGAAATGTTCACTTGCCCCTGTGCCCCCAGTATTATTGTTTGCTAGGGTAGCTACAAATAGATGTAAATTAATTGTAACATCATGTTATGCCTATGCAGTCTATATCTTGTCAAGGGAATTCAAACCATGAAAAGAGACAGTTGTTCGTATATAATTTGAGATATTCTTTTCTAAAAGTATCCCATGCCGATACCCATAATAGCATCGCCCAACCATTTGAAGCGCGATGTGTTTGCGAGGTCGATCTGCCTTGGCACGTGATGCTGGCGCAGCGTTGGCCCATCGCCCAGCTGTTGGCTTTGTTGGGTCGCGCGCTGCGGATGTTGGTTGGACATGCTGCGGTGAATGCTTGTGATGAGGTCGCCCTTGTCGGAGTTTTCCAGTGCACGTCTGGTATACGATGGTATACATGCTTATGCAAAGGTCCACGACAGCGTAGAACTGGCGTACTGGTTTGGAACTCGGATAGTTTCCTTGGAATGCCTACTTACATATTGTTTATTTATATGGCATTGTAACCCGGCTTTACTTTTCCCTAGCATGACCAAGCAAGTGCCAGGCCAATCACATCCTGGACGAAGCGCTATTGACCGCAGCTTCAGTGTGGTGGAAGTCGAACCATCCGACGCAAGGAGACACCCCGCTGCCACTCGGATCACTGGTGTCTCTGACATGGCCGGGAATGTCAGAAACCTCATGTTGGGTTTCGAGGCGAAAACTTGCCATGGTACATCTGGATAAAAAGTGACCTCCCTCCCTCTTTGGGATCTCTACGGCCATCAAATGTGAAGGGACAAAACGCTGGAAACTTCTCCCTGTCCACGATCTTTGTCCCAGGTTGCCATTACACATGGCCGAGGACGACTCAGGGTATAGTACTTGAAGCATCTTGAAACTCTGGTCAGAGGGCAGGTGTCACCAGTATTGATCACACTGACCAATGTTTTACTTATTTTTCCATGTTGCCTTGCTAAAATAACGCTATGAATATTCGTCAGGAACCACAATCACGGCCAATTGCAAGCTACTCCATGGCGGGATCCTCCACCATGAACTCCTTGTATGATCATCCCACTTAGCACCTGGCCAGTCTTTGGTTTGCACTGTGTTTGCACGCTGTTTCCAGACATGCGATAATTGACATAGGGGATAGTTGGTTCATGAAATTAGGAGGATCATCCACATAGAGCCCCACATGACTCCAGGAGTTCCTGTCTGTGCAAGCTGCTGGACCCTTGTGGGAGGCGGAGCGCTGTACATTTGCCGTGTTGGTGGCGCCTTGTTCTGATACGATCCAAGTGGGGTGCAGGGAGTGACCTGGAAATCGGCAACATGTTGGGAGCGATCTCTGCGTGGCAATGGGCTTTCAGTTTTAGGAGTTTGAAAGAATATCTATGTCCTGATATCCACCCAAAGAAGAGGACCAATCACAGAAGATAGCTACTCCTGCTTTGATTGGGTCTGAAATTGCGGAAACTTTGTGTCGGAACCATAGAAGGCCGAAAGGCCGCCACATGTTTGGCAATGTTTTGTGAAATGAGTTGGCTACGGTACGAAGGAGGCATAAGATTGCCATGAACTGCATCCTGTTTGAAAGTTTCCAAATGTTTTTACTGAATTATCCGCAATGTCATGAGCAACACATGAAACCACACTGACTTTCATGATCTTTCATGGAAAATGAACATAATGCAAGTCCTGTCCAAGGGGGCGAGTGGAGTGGACAGGTTGATTGGAAACCCAATTTCAATTGCATCAGTTTCTCTGCCAAGGCGCTTCTTTCAGTCGCTCTTTGGGCACTCAAGGCAAGCTGGCAAAAGAGCGCCCAACGTCCTATGTCATTCATGTTTTTCCATCTTCACAAAGTCTTGAACGGTTTTCAGACTTGGTATGCGCTATTGGCCGCTATTGACATCGCTTGTGGTCTGAGCCTGCCCTTCCCCCAACACGTGCGAGGCGGGGAAGGTTGAAGGTTTCCCTGATGGACCAGTGGGTGGACGGAGCGTGGAGGTTGGCCCAGTGGATGGATGTAGATGGTTTGTCTGAAAAATTGGGGATTTTTTTAAAATGGAATTTCAGTTTTTTTTCCTTAATTTTTGTTATATTTTAAATTCAAAACACCATCTTACTTTTGAACATGGCCAGGACATGGGTTTGGGTTCCATGTTCAGGCTGGGTGAGATGGATGCAGATGGTAACACCCTTGCCAGGTGCTGGTGTCCGGCAATGCGCAGCAGATGGCCAGACTTTGGGAGGAAAGATCTTCGCAGCCACCTGGTTTAAAGCCATTAATTATTGCGTGTATAATGATTGCAAATGATGTATGCCAGTTCAATCCGGGGTCAAACATGCATTTTTATGGTGGTGTCCACCATTTTTTGGGTGGTACCCACCAACCATTCATGAACCGATAACGGCTCAAGAGTGATTAGCTGCCAACCAGAAACGGTACCCTCCAATCAATCATCATAGATGGGTACGGTATGGGTGGTAAATTTCCATCCCCTGGTTTAATCAGAAATCAACAATGTAACAAGTACGATTTGCTAGCCAACAGGCTATAAAAGTCATACATCCAGTTACAATTTTGAGTAACTGCTACTAGTGAATGATAAAATGATTGCAAGGTGCTATTGATCAATCAACCAACTGGTTCCTATTATATAGCTAATATTATAAATTAAATTGGCTAGCTAATAATAGAATCCCCCCGGTTGTCAGTAATAATGCCTTATGATTAATTTAGGTTTGGAAACTATGATCATCATTAAATATCATCGTCAATTGTTGTTATTAGTTATTTTGTTGCCACAGTTGTCAATAATGATGCAAAGGCATGCTGTTCGTCTTAGTTACTGTTAGTAACCAGAAAATCACTCTAGTGATTAATAACAATTGATAACGAATAGGAAACAATCACCCACTGTAACTCATAGTCACTAATAATCGCATATAATCGCTATTGCAACATATTATAAAAACTCCAATAGTTGCAATAGCTGATTACTTATGGTAATCACTTGATAGTTCATAGCCGCAGTCAACTGTCAATAGTTGATAGTTAACATTATCGCCTTGTTAACATTGAATATCATTGAAAATTGTTAGCAACAATCAGTAACCATTGACAGCAATTAATTCTTAGTAAATATTAACTATTAGCAATTATTAGCAATTACTATTCCTTTTCCAATTGCGATATGGTTATTTGCTACTAGCACCTACTAACCATTCACATCTATTAATGCAACGATTGTAACGCCATTCTGCTAGGTTCTTCTACGATTTGCTGACCAGTCGCTGGCGCGTGGTGGATCTCCTGGAGCAGCTGGCCTTTTTTTGGCACGGCTCGGTGCCGGCCAGGTGCAACTGGCCGCGTTGCGGTCCCGGGAAAACCGTGGAGTTCAGCACGAAAAATGCCGATGTGCTTAGAAACACAAGGAAAACAGGCAAGAAGGGGATTTTGCCGCTAAAAATGAAATATGCTGGAGATGAGGATGTTGGAAGTCAAAGATTTACCACGGACGATTATGAATTTCGTCATGTTTCACCAGGATTTCCACGACTTTTCTGCATCAGCCCCCATTTAGCAGGGACACATTATATAGTGTCACATTAGAACAAGAACTTTGAACACTCGAGCTTTTATCTTGCCAGCCACATCCATTTTTTTCTTGTCTGTTTGATCAAATTCAAAGTTACGCGTTTCCTTGTTGGACTGTGTCGGTACATGTTGGTCTTGTAAGTCGCCAGTATCGCTATAACTAGTATATAGTGATTTTCAACTTTTCACAGGTCATATCCCCATATACCGGTATCACCTGGGCAGGGCCTCCGTCCACAAATGTCACTTTTCACCCGGGGTTTGCTTTCAACCCTCCCACCCACTGGTGGGGTTGCCAAGGCTACAATCTGAGGTTGCCTGAATATAAGGTCCCCAAAGTTTAGCCTCATGTTCCCGTTCAGACATCTTGGGGGTATCCCCCATTTTTAGCCAGACCCAAGTATCTAACAGCATCTATATTGTTGATTATATCATATCTCATCAATATCCTACGTATTGTATCCCAATCAAACCCCCATCATATCACCATTTTACAACAGTTGATCACCATTCTATGGTTGTTTTCTCCATTCTTGTTGGCCAATTGTGGCTAAGTTCCCTTTTTATTTTGGTTAAATCTCCAATTTTGTTCGTTAAATCATCCACTTATGTTGACCATTGAGGTCATATCTTCACGCATATCTCGACCCTCAGGGCCCCTGCAACGCCTGCAACGCCTCCACGCTCTCCGCGTCTCACGAAGCATTCGGTGCTCTTCCTGGGGGGTGGCGACAGCACTTTCCAGTCACTTGGTGGCGTCAAAGATCAGGCGCGGTGTCTGAGCCTGAGCCCTCCATTTCAGCCATTTTTAATGGGGATAGCAGGGATTAACCATATTAACCCATGGGTTTAGAGGTGCCATGAGGTGCTCTATTTCCAGCCAACCCCATATTGGTGGTATATTGGTGGTATACTGGTAGTACATCCACTGGATCTATAATGACGGAATAATGGTTAATAGGGATTATCACTAGATCAATTGGATATATCCGCTGGATATATGACCGCAAGTATTCTGAACTTTCCAGCCCAATAGGGATGCTGATTAACCACTGGATGGAATGGGTTTCTTAAGCAAGATAGGAAAGTTATGCCGTGTTTTGATGACGATTATATAACAATTTTAGACAACAGTTTTGGGATAGATGTGCCCAAGCGTTTTTTTTTGGTTAGTGTATAGTTCTTTGCGTCGAAAGCAATCTATTGAATGGGGTTTAGTTCTAGACATGATTCTTTATTTGGCTAGACTTGAAGCATTGAAACAAGCCAAACAATGGATTTGCAAAGATCTACATAATTACGTGGGGCCCCAAATGAACAAAGGATGCAGATTCAATGCTGAACATACCATATTATTTCTTGGACCCCACTATTAGAATCTAATGATCTTGTTTGTATGGTCGCTTGCACAATGCATACCAGATGATTTTCCAATTATAGTGGTTGTAGCAACAATGACAACGTAATAGTAGCAAACGGACATTCAAAGAAGAATAAAAACGAAACATAGAAATAATAAGACATATTATTAGCACTAATGTGGGCAACCCAATAATCAACTTACCATTTGGGGGTGGTTTATACCACCCATTCATAGTGAGGTGGGGCTCCTTTACGGTGCGCGGGAGGCAGCTGGCCAGGTAGGGGGCGCAGCAATGAGAACGGAGGGTGGGTTGTTAGGGTATGTTAGGATGTTAGAATTTATAGCAGTGTATGAACGTGTATGATATCTGTATCTAATATCTATCTATGTCTGTTTGTATCTTTATCTATCTATCTATCTACCTATCTATATATATATGTATGTATATGCACACAACTATCTGCACATATAGATATACTATGCGTGTCAACCATCATTACAGTATGTAGATATTTATTTTGTAGTATCTGTCCGGGTGGCGTTATTTTTTCATGAGCAACATGTAGATGTGGGCCTGTGGAGGGTGTGACTGTTGGGTGACCATGTTGGCTTAGTGCAGCTAAGGGGCTTTCGCCGAGAGGGTTTGGAGGCCCGTGCGTGGAATTCACCCTGCGAGGCTTGGTCTGAAAACTTGGGAAGGGCCCAGGGTCTCCAAATTGGCCCTAAATGTTGGCTTCAATGCGACTTGAGATTTTGCCTTTTGTTTTTTTGAAACATTTCAAAGTTTGAGCAGCCAACAGCACACTGGCAGACAAACGTGCGATTTGGGACCCTCAGTTTTGGGCCAGTTTTGGTTCCCGAACCTGTTCTCAATTACTCCACGGTCACAAGTTGGGATATCCATGGATATTCCTCATTGCTGGACAACACAGGTCAGTTTTGGAATTGTTTCTAATATTTTCTAATTATCTCTCTTCAGAATGGCTGGTATATAAATATATTGGGGGGGCATTCTCGCCATGATTCTATCCACTTCGAAATTCGTTTCTGGACAAACCCATTGGTTGATGGTGGAACATTGGCGTGAAGTGGGTTTAAATGGATGCAAATTATGTGTGGATTGTACTTAGGTGCTAACTGGTACTTGGGTTTGTTTGAAAATTGTGTACTGCACCCCAAAGCGAAGTGGTTTATCTTCACTGTTGCCTTGGAAGTTGCAATTTTCATGCGTACCCCATTTTTGGGCAAACCGATATCCATTCTTCATTGGTTAAATCGTCAACAATTTAGATGGTTGCACTCCCATTTGTTGTTGATGGCATATCAAACATTTTTCCATCAACAACCAGCATCGGCTATTTTGATGGTGATTCCTATCTCTGCTATTCCTGATGGTTTAAGTCATCTAAAATCACTGTTTTGATGGTTGTTTTTATTGTTAAACCACGTCGCCAAGCTGAATCCCCCCAATCATTTTTCTGCAGGCCTGGTGTGCCACTGAACGTGGTCACTGGAGCCCCAGCAGCTTCGTTCATGTCGGAAACCCCAGCAACTACCAATCTTCGGTTTGGAAATCTATTAATTCATATGAATCATGGACCTAGGTTTGTTTAATGTGATTGTTTTTTTTGCCATTGAACATCCACCATTTGGGGGAATCTCTCTCTCTCTCTCTATCTCTCTATCTATATATATATAATTATATATATTATATATATATATTTGGGGGGGCCCCTTGAGCAAATCCAAGTGACATCACCACTATAAATGTTGGATTCTAAGATGGACACTAAATAAGCAACTCGATAAACCTTAAAAAATGCCAGCAAAGATGAGGATTTCATTGAACTGCCATTTAAAAGGGCTATTTAACCAGTATTATTCTTTCTTATGTTGGTGGTTTCAAACAGGGCTTTAATAAATTACCAGATTTGGGATGATCATGATGATCATCCCAAATCTGGTAATGAATCACTCAGGTTCAGCTGGTTCAAGTCAAAGCTAATCACTGGGGTTGCCTATGGTTGCCTTAAAGGATTGTACATGATTGAAAATTGACTTGATGGCCAGAAGAAGATGCTGCTGATGATCATGATCCCATATGATCCCCAAATTCATTCAGATCTAACAGTTAGCAATGGACAATGCTGTGAAGATGCATCTGCCTGTCTACCGGAGGGTGCCCATCCTGTAATTCCTGAGGTGAAGTATGTTTGTCTTTGTGCCGCTCTGGGTTGGCCTCATGCAGTCCATGTCTATGATCCAGTGGACTGACCCTGGGCCATGCTGAGGAAGTTGAGCTCAAGAGCAGACCCCCAAAACATGCAGTTCGATGGGGGTTTTCATGGACACCATTTCTTTGATCCATTTCTTGGAACCCAAAAGCAGTGGAAGTGGAGGACGTCTTCGGGATGCCAGAGAACATCAGCCTCCTGGATGCTGCGGCCTGACAGCATCGTGTCCCACTTGGCATGGCACAGGTGGACAACAAAATCACACCTTCACCAACCAATGTATTCGATCATGTCCAACATTGAAATTTTTGGGCGTGGGATTGTTCTTAGTTGGCTTCTTCAGGGCTTGATTCTTTGGTTTTCGATGACATATGAGTGTATGGCATACATTTTCCTTCGACAAATCCCAATGAAACTGGCTTAACAGTAACATCTGATGATTGTGATGGGCTTCGATGTGGCTGAACGGAAACATCCTCCAGGTCCTGGTGCAGACCTCCTTGGCCAAGGGCGACTTGGTGGAACATCCCCCGCTGAGAGCACTGAAAAGCAAGGCCGGAGCTTGGGACCCATGGCATTCCATGGATATCCATGGACAGTGGTGGGATATTTTCACCCTTTGCATCCCTGTTTGAGCGCGTTGGATTCCACCATCGGCGGTGTGTGTGAGGCAAGTTCAAGGCCCGTGGAACTTCCTATGGGGCCTGAGTGAGTTATTGAAATCGGCCTACGCTGCTGTTTTTCTTGCTTAGAAGGTTTGGCTCACCGGGTTAGACCTGATCTTCAAAGCTACCTGTCCCCATACAAATTGTGCTATCATGGCCTCAACGTTGGAGCAAGCCGAACGCGGTATTGCCTATCCACCAGCCGCAGACCTCCCAGTCGTTAAGGGAATTCCAGTGAGAGCCGGGCCGGGCGTCATTGGAGCACGGGTCAGCCACCTGCAACCGCCTCCTGTGGCTGTGCCGGCGACTCTGTTGGACATGGATGAGCAGGCAGGGTATCCACTTCAAAAATTGACAGAAGGCAATGATTTCTGTGGGACGGCTTCGTGATCTCAGTTGTTTGAACATGTTTGAAGTCCGGGATCATGGGTGGCACAGTGCGTCTCATATCCGAGTATGTTCATGTGTACATATCACTCCATACATGGCCATATATATATAAATAGTACGCTACACAGATACACACACACACATGCTTTTTGTATGTTGTATTTGTTTGTGTGCACATGTATTTGCACATGTCCTGAATCCTGAGCACTCCCGAGACCGTGTTGAACTACCAGATGGCAGTGTGGTGCTTTGCCTTCCTGGACATGGTCTCCACGGTGCTAAACATCGTCGCAGTGTACGCCTCTGGGCTTCAATGGAACCCTTGGCAGCTTCTGTTTTTGCTGCTGCTGGTGGGCCCCATCTGCGGCCTCATTGGCTCAGGGCATTTGAACAGATCTTTGGTGGCTGTCTTTGTGATCTCTTGCTTGGTGAAGGCGGTGATTCAGGTGAGCTACGCGCTTTACACCTTCTATCTCTGGACCATCCTCTTTGCCTTTCTTCAATGTTGGATCACCAAGATTGCAGCCACCTTCTGGTGGGTCTTGGGAAACCTCACCAAGGAGAGGCGACGTCAAGTGCTGGAAGTGAAGAATTATGATGTTCAAAGAGTTTATTGGTGATCGATAGTGACCGTTTGAGCCTGCACCAATGGAATTCGGGGACGGTGGTGTGAGAGTCATCTTGTACGGGGTGCCATTCACAGTGTGCCATTAAAATTTCAACCTTGCAATCTATGTACAGCTGAGGTGAGACTGCGACTGGGTTTGCATCAGAACCCCCTCCTGGAACTTTGAAACGCTGCCACTTTCAAAGCCACACAGCTGGCACGGCCGCGGCATGTAAAGCTTCGCGTATCAAATTGCCGAAGATGTCACGACTGACATCCGCACAGTAGGAACTGTTCCGCTGGAGGATACAAACCAACCACCTGTGTTGGCAGAGTATTGATGAAAAGAGGCAGCAGGCCAGCATATCGATGTCTCTTCACCTGAAATTCATGGGCAAAGGTTGGAGAGCAGAAGGAAGGATATCATTTTTTGTCTTTTTGGTGTGGTTTCTGCCAAGTTGATCTATGTCATAATATGTCATCTAAATCGCACCAACCCAATCCACCGTTGCCGGCAGGTGGCCATCCATTGGTTGCCCCTGCACCACTCCAACTGGCACGAGCTCCGGGTCTATCCCGAGGAGAAGGTGAGTCGTGTGGGGGTTGCTGGGCAGGACCTGGGGTGGCAGGACCTGAGGATGGGTGAGCAGCCATCATGATCATGATCATAATGCTACTACATATATCTAAATAGAATAGTATATTATGATAATCAGCTTATTATTATGATGCATTATGCTACTATCAACTACATATATATATATAATAAAATGAGAATTTATTGATATGTATTGACAAATGATTTTTTTGAATAATGGGGAGCGCTTATTCTGGTACGATTATTATACATAAAACATGCATACCATATGTATATATATATAATATAATATGATATAACATAATATAATATGATATAACATAATATAATATAATATATTATAATAAAATATGATATATTCAACATAATATAACACAATATAATATAATATAATTCAATATAATATAATTTAATATAATATAATGTAATATAATATAATATAATATATTATATTTATTATATGTATAATACATTAATATATATATATGCTATGTATAATATTGTAAAATATGATAACATATAATACGATATAATCACACATATATATATATATATATATATTACACACACATATATATATATATGTTATACATGATATATATATATATAATCGTTGGTTATGATGCCTATATTTTGTGTGGGGTGGGCATCCATTTGCCGCAATGATTTTTTGATTTCTGCCAGGCTACCACGGTTTTGAAGAGCCATATGGCTGGATTTGGGATGCCAATTAGGCCCATGTACTAAGTTGGCCCCCGGTAAAAGAACTCTTGTGGAATGCTCACAGATCAATGGATCCAGGGGTATTTTACAGGAACCCCAGGAACCCCTATATTTCATGGGACAATCTGTGGTTCCTGTAGATTTTCCCTTAAACCATTCCAGCTTTGAGGTTCATACCGTCCACACAGATCGAGAACTTGAAGGCAAGAGTTGGAGATGTGGCCGTGAGTACTTCTATACATATCTTAGCTTGTGTACATCTCATCCAATACCCCTGTATTTCCACATACTGTATCAAACATGTTTCTTTTTTTCTAGCAACCCAAGATCCTCTCTCTCTCTCTCTATGTATCCTGTCTCTGTCTCTTCTCTTGGTTTCCACACGCGCAGACACGGGCCATGTATTGCACATGGTACCAGGGAGGATCTCTGCCGGTGCTATCCGGTGCTCAAGCATGCGATCTGTCTCATGGCACCGTGATCTCCGAGCCGCGCTTGGCGTGGGGCTGGTCCTTCTAACTGCCCGGGTGGCCTTCACCGGATGGCAGGCGGTGCGAATAGGAAGGGGGGATGATATCCAATAGGATCCAATAGGATTTACATGGTTGGGCCAGATCGTTTAGGAAATATATATATATATAATTATATATATATATGTGATATATATATATATGCACATAAATATTATTTACATATGTGCACTGTATGTCCTCCCCCAGGCGCCTAGCGCTGCCGGGCGGCGCGCCGTGTGGTGCCGCAACTCCGCCACGCCGCGGCAGGCGGCGCTGGCGCCGGAGGTGACGAAGCTGTGGCGCGGCGGCATGGGATGATGGGAGCCATGTCCCCATTAATGTTCAACTATCAGCCATTGTATTCCTTGGTCATCCACATTATCATCCATGATGAATGGGATGAATGGAATATGAATGACACCTAATGTAGTTGATATGATTGTGAATTACTAATGGGCTATCATGCAACATTATTACGGAATATATATATAATATGTGGACACTACCAGAATAAAGTGTCCGTACATAATGTTTGATGGACCAGTGATGGATGATGAGATAGAATACCATGAGTGATTATAATGTGGATGACCACGGAATACTATGGATGATAATGGAATAGCACGATTATTATTTGTGAGGGATGATTCTGATGAATTATTAAACGCTATTCCTGTAATTTCCTCATCTATTATGGAATTATCATGATGGATGATGATGATGGGCCGATGGTTGAACATCTTGGGCTCATTTTTCGAGAAGGGAATATCACATCAGGAGCAACGACATTTTACGATCATTTGCGTTCTTGTGATGTGGCACAAGAGTTTCAGGGATGAGATGACAAACATTTTCCAAGCTCTTGGAATCTCTTGAGATCGCTGTGCCTTCTGAGGTTCTTCCAAAAAGCCAAGGGCGACCAGGCGCTCGATTGTGTCCATGTGATTGGCTCATGCCATCAGTGTTTTTTTGTCTCACCGCGCCAGGAGGAAGCCGTGCGGTTTCAGGTAGCATCTTCCGTATCTGCTGTGGCTGAAGTGTATGCGTCCCTCAGACCGGGGAAGAAGAAGGTGGAGCAGTGGATAGTGTACACTCTGGTAATCTAACCAAGGGGAAATCCTCATCCTTAAAAAGGAACGTCATTAAAATCACAAACGGTAGATGTTCCATGGCAAAGGATCGCTAGTTGTGGGGTGAGAGAGCAGCAGATGGGCTAGACCCACGCGGTCCGTTTGAAAGATATTTTGACGTGTAACCTTTGAATATTGTGGAGTAAACTATACCCACTTATTCATTAGTAAACCCATTTAATCCTCAATACTAATTTTGGCTCAAGATGAAAAGGTCCGCAGCCGCTGCCCTCGGTGTGGTTGGGACTTTTGTCAACACCCTTTGGGGTTCTGTTGTAATCAACATTTTAATTGTCACTGGTAAGTGGGTACAATTTGCAACTTGACAAAATTAACTCGTATTTTTTTTTAGAAAAGAAAAGACGTTGGGTATGCTGCTTTCGTGGGCACATGTGCATATATATATATGAGAATCTCAAGTCTGGTGCTTTTGAGATAGGTTGAGACCACTTACCTCTAAGGCATTCTAAGGCAGAAAATGCGGAAATAAGAAATACCCGTCATGCCAGCATCTCGTGGGATTTCCAACGCCCAAAAATTGGCAAAGACAATGGACCACCCAAGGAACGGTTGCCAAATAATTTACCAAAACAGGAAACTGTAGGAAACTCATGATCATCGTGGTCGCTTATTTTTCAAACGCTTCCCTGATAGGAAATTCAGATGTCAGAGTTGGATCATGGGGAAATTGACATCGTGTGCCCTGAGGTCCTTGTTGCTGCGACGTCGGCGGCAGAAACCTGGAAGTCGCTCCGTGATTTTTGTTCCACAGCTGAGATCCTTGGGAGAAGATGCAGCACGTTTTCTCCCCCCGATAGTGGGATACGGTCATATTTGTTTTTAAATAGCAACCCCCAAAAAGATAGAAAAGAAAATCATCACTACTTCAGTAGGAATTTACCTGTTTGTCTTTTTGGGGAATTGGCATATCGTGGTTGCAGAACCTATTGAATCTTATAGTGTTTCTGACCAGGCAGCTGTTGATCTTATTGTAATTTCCGCCTATACAATGGGATATTATTGGTATACAGTGCTGAATGGGAGATTGTTGGAATGTAGCCCAGGATCAATGAACCAGCAATTCATTAATAGGGGGTAACAACTTTAATAGTAATTGATTTCACTATTCCGGGCGGACCCCCCGAATTGATAGTCAGTGGTGACCCTTTGTGTGTGTTTCTGAGCGAGCTGTTTCAACAATTTAAAAGAGAGGACATGTAATGAGACCATTAATGCCAAAGACAACAATGATTATATGTCCAATGGCAAATTTAGGCTACAAAGCGTTGTTGGCCTTCAAGGCAAGCTTTCTGAATAGTAAACGTTCCTCAGCAAGCAGATCCCAAGCACGATTTGAAAGGTAATTATGCTATGAAGGGTTGATGCAGCTGTCACACCTGTACTTAGGTCCAAAAAAAAACATGGGCTGTCACAGAACTGGTTATTTTGGAATCCTGCAAAAACTGTTCTTAGATTTAGATTTGTTCCTAGAGGGTCGTGGATCTTCGATCTTTGCATTCACACACCACCACAGTGACAATCTTGGACATAGCGAGTTCTAAAGCCTTGTGCGCCCTTGAGATTCAGATTCCATATGCCTGATCATCCATTTGAGTTCAGGACCGGGATGTTGCTACATCTTGACGCAGATGTAGACAATAAACACACATAAATAAGCATTATTGGCCGAACTCCCACCAGGAAAAAGCACATGATAAAACACGTATTTCATTAAGTAATCCACCTGCCATCACTCACAAGAAACAAGAACCAAGTTGGATTTCACTCCTGGGGTATCCATGGCAGGCCGGGGCGAGGAAATACATCGAGTGCTTCAGGAGCCATTGGGTGCTGTTCCATTCTGTTTCATCCCTGCCTTGGACGGAGAATCCCGTTTGACGTAGGATCTTTATAATCATTATACCAGTAGCACTGCACAAGGCGGTGGCGGAAGTTTCAAAAATAGGAAACCTATAGGAGAGGTTGTTTTTTTGTGAACCACTGATGACAGAGCGAATCCGCTGATGGACCCGAAGGTGGTTGGAGTTGTGCTTTTTGAAATGGTTCCAGTGGTCACCTCACCACAACTGCTGGATGTATCTATCTATCTATCTATCTATCTGTTTGTCTGCCTGTCTGTCGATCTATCTATCTATCAATCAATCTACCTATCTATCTACCTATCTATCTATCTATCCATCCATCCATCTATCTATCTATCTATCCATCCATCCATCCATCCATCCATCCATTCATCTATCTCTGTCTATCTATCTATCTATCTTTCTTTCTTTCTATCCTATCTATCCTATCTATCCTATCCTATCCTATCGTATGCATCCTAACCTTCCTTTCCTATCCTATCCTATCCTGTCCTATCCTATCCTATCCATCCTATCTATCCTATCCTATCCTATGTATCCTATCCTTCCTATCTTATCCTATTTATCCTATCTATCCTATCTATCTATCTATCTATCGATCTATCTATCTATCGATCTATCTATCTATCGATCGATCTATCTATCTATGTATCTATCTGTCTATCTGCAAGCTTGAAAACGAAGCTATTCTGCGAGACTGCCCGAGTTTTTGAACTTGACAACATCAAAAACACAGCAATTCTGCGAGACGTCCTCAATTTTGGAAGTTGGCAGCATCAAAAACGAAGCAATTCTGCGAGACCCCCTTCAATAATGGAAAGTTGAGTGCAGAGCTGACAGCCTCGTACCGATGCGTTTTGCGATTTTTCAGTCCATGTCTCTAAAGTGTTGCGTCTGCCACGAAAAAGTGATGCCAGGTCATACGAAGTGCTGCACCTGTGACACAAAATCATATCCTTAAAACTGAAGATCTGATGCTCCAAAATGCAACCCCTCTCAGGAAATCAGCCCTAACATCTCTGCTTGTACCGCGCCTGCCATGGAAAATGCATCTTTGCAGATCCTCTTCAAATGTCCCACGCCTGCCAACACTTTTGAAACTGCTACAAACCCTCACGCTTTGCTCACTTTTGACAAGGTGCAGAATCTTTTGCACCGGCCACGCGAAACGACATCTGAACATCCAAAAGTTTTCCGAGCATGTGGTGTTTGTGCATTTTGACTTGGAAATGTGCTTCGCGCCACAGCGGCGTTCACTTTTTCGACATCTCAAATTCCGAAACTGTCAGATGTCGGCCTGAAACATACGTGTTTCTTTCATGCTTCACTCCACACTTCAGGTTTGCTCCGAACCTGGTGTGCTTTGCGCAATTTGACCTGGAAACGTGCTTCGCGCCACAACGGCGTGCGCTTTTTCAACATCTCAATTTCCAAAATTGTTCTGAGCCCGTCAGTTTTTTACACTTTTCACTTCCAAATGTGCTTCGCGCCACAGCGGCGTGCTATTTTTCGACATCTCAACTTCCAGAAGTGCTCCGAGCACGGTGTGTTTTGTACGTTTTGACTTCGACATGTGCTTCGCGCCACGACGGCGTGCAATTTTTCATTTCTCATCTGGCCAGATGGCTCCGCGCCCGCCGTTTTAGCGAGCCTACTTTTCGACCCTCTGGAGCCACAAATCACTGGAAAAACACAGTGAATTGGGACTTTCTTACCTTTTCGCGCACCTGCATTTTCTTTCCTCTGACTCTTTCTCTTCTCTGATCTTCTTTATTCTTCTCTTCTCTTCTCTTCTCCTCTCCTCTCCTCTCGTCTCGTCTCTTCTCTTCTCTTCTCTGGCTCTTCCCACCTCTGCTGTCCTATCTGTCCATATTGTCGGAAGTTTAACTTCTAAACTTCCTTCGATCACTTGTTTTTTTTTTAAACTTATTTTTTTTAGAGATAGGTTGAAACCAGGGTTTTCTCAAAGCAAGATTCATCATCAAGAATCTTAGCCGTCTCCTTCCAGTTCAGCCCCAACTTAAGACCAGGGACGATGCTCTTTTGGTGCCCAATGTATGAAAGTAAAAACGCGACCTCATTTGATCAGTTTTAGCTCAGGGGTATTTATATAAATAAATAAATAAATCAATCAATACATAAATAAAAAATAAACAAATAAATAAGTAAATAAATACATAAACAAATACATGAATAAATAAATAAACAAATAAATAAATAAATAAATAAATAATATATATATATATACTATGAATGAATGAGCCACCGCAAGGACCCCGGCAATACTAAACATGTAAGGGACGGACATCGGTTTGTGGAAATGTATGGAAATTGTAAAAAAAAAGAAGGTAAGCGATACCCCCTTTCAAGATTATGCCATTTTGGGCGTTGATTTCTGTGAATTGTATAGATTTGGGCTCACCAGGGCGCGTGCTCCTCAGAAAGTGTTCTTCTTGATATCCATGGAGTGGTCCGCAGAGAAGGGAATTCGCAGAAGCGGAAGGCAGGTCCCTGTAAAACTGTTTGTTTCACTAGCTGCCTTCACATCCTTGCCTTGCATGTTCTCATTGACTCTCCACTTGAACTTTCGCCATTTCGTTGCCTCTCTGCCTCTCTGCTGACTTTATCTCCCCAGTGCTGTTGTTTAGTGAAGCTTCCTTGTGACAAATTCTTGTCGTTGCTATTCGTTGCTGAAGAGTATTTCCATCGACACCTGTGAATGCGCACTGTTTTGCTTGCCTCTCTGCTGGCTCTAGCTTCGTACTGCTGTTGTTGCATGAAGCTGCTTTCTGACAAAGTACTACAGTATCAACAGGCACCAAATTTGGAAAATTATGAGGTGAGTTTTAGCGATGCCCTAGCGATGCCTAAGCGATACCCACGCGATACACCATGATACACCCCTTTTTCTGCCCCAGGGCACATCAGTCTGTGACACATTCATGTTTTCTGGTGGCAAGCTAGATACAGATAGCTAGATAGAGATAGCTAGATAGATAGGTAGCCGGCTAGCTAGCTAGCTAGATGGATAGATAGATTAGGTGGGCAGATAGACAGATAGACAGATCGACTGGCATTCTATCTGACATTCTTTCGGGCCAGAGAGCTGGCAAGCTTGCCATAGTGTTCCCATAGGGGCCCAGAAAGCTGGCAAGCGCCATAGCATTCGGGTTTGTAGGCCCGTATAGCTAGAAAGCTCGCTAAAGAGTGGCCGTATAGAGGTGGCCTCTGGCTGTCCATGCCGAGGAAGCTGGAAACTCAGTGTGGCGTGGTGTGGTGCAGGGTTCAAATCCATAGACCCTCACCTGGCAGGTGGGGAAAAAGAGATTTGCAAAGCACCTCTGCCAGCAGCACCTCTTCAGATAGCTCAGAGTCCTGCAGCGAAGATGCCTGACCCCAAAAAGAAACACAGCCTCCGCTCTGGAGTCAAGTAGATCATTAAATTTTCCTGCCAGCGATGCCCCCCAAGTTTGCCATATACCGTTTTTGTGCAAACGTGTGGTAAGCGATGGGGCCTTCCCAAATTTGTGTATGTCCTTTCTGTGAACCTAGGGTTTTCGAGATGGCTCATGTATTGAAAAAACGCGGTGCCCCAAAAGTAGGTTTCTTGTTGGCTTTAGGTTTGTCTGAAAATAAGCCACCTCAACATTTGTTCATCAGCTCCAGGAGCATGGGTTGAAAGCCTCCTTGCTCTCACACCGGTCCACGGAGACGAGCCCTTTCGACTCTGGGTCAAAGGGGTCGTTGGGACACATGCTTCGGGCTAGGATTTTCTGAGAAAGATCCCCCCAAAGTATCCCAACCGGAACTTAGTTTCCAAGTCCTTTTTTGGAACACTTTGAGAAGCTACGCCCATTTGTTCTTTGAATCGGTTTCTGGGAATGTTAGGCGGTGTTTTGTTGGTGAAGACACATGTTCCAGATGCTGAAAAAGTACCTAGAGATAGCCACATGTGTGTGTGTGTTCTTTAGCCTCTGGCTGAACTCTTGGAGAGGGCGACGGATGGAAAGACAGAGAGAAAGAGAGAAAGAGCCAAGTATGTAGTTCCCTTGGCTGTCGCGTTGACGCCCAGGACTCGGTAATAGTGTGCCTCTATGGATCCATCCATCGATTGGCAGGCCTGGCGGAAGAAACGCCAAACCCAACAATAAACCGAATGAACATGACTATATAAACCCGCACCGCTTAATGCATTTTCTGTTTGGGGGTGTCGAAAGCATACTCCACAAATGGGGGGTTTATCATTGGGTGTTTTGGTGCTTGGGATCCTCGCCTGGCTGCGGCAGGTTGTCGTTTCGATGTGAAGATCATCGACGAAGCCTTTGGCCTGCGGCATTCCACGAAGACCAAGGCGGGAGATAAGAGAAAGCTGCGGAGAATGGGGATGCTGACAGACGTATTTTCATAGTTATTGTTTTCATATGTTTTTTTTCGTACTGCGTGTCGTGTGTGTGTGTGAGTATACATTCATTTCGAAGGAAGTTTAGAAGTCAAACTTCCGACGCTATGGACAGATGGAAAAGCAGAGGTGGGAAGAGTCAGAGAAGAGAAGAGAAGAGAAGAGAAGAGAAGAAGAAAGAAGATCAGAGAAGAGAAAGAGTCAGAGGAAAGAAGATGCAGGTGCGCGAAAAGGTAGAAAAGTCACTGTGTTTTTTCCCATGATTTGTGTCTCCGGATGGTCGAAAAGTAGGCTCGCTAAAGCGGTGGGCTTGGAAGTGAAAAGTGGTAAAAGCTGACGGGTTAGGAGCATGTTTGGAAGTTGAGATGTCGAAAAAGCGCACGTCATTGTGGCGCGAAGCACATTTCGAAATCAAAAGTGTTAAAAACTGACCGATTCGGAGCAATTTTGGAAGTTGAGATGTTGAAAAAAATGCAACCAAACAGTTCAGGTGCACCTCTCACCTGGTTCACTTGTTCACCTAATGCCTGTCTTAACCTCAGTACTTGCATGGGGTGCACGCCTTTGTGGCGCGCGCGAATTTCGAAGTCAAAATGCGCAAAGCACTTCAGCCTCGGAGCATTTTTGAAAGTTGAGATGTCGAAAAAGTGCACGCCGTCGTGGCGCGAAGCACATGTCGAAGTCAAAACGTACAAAACACACCGTGCTCGGATGTGCTCGGTGCTCGGAGCACTTTTGGAAGTTGAGATATCGAAAAGTTGCATGCCGTTGTGGCGCGAAGCACATTTGGAAGTGAATAGTGTAAAAAGCTGACGGCTGAGGAGCAATTTTGGAAGTTGAGATTTTGAGATGTTGAAAAAAGTGCACGCCTTTGTGGCGCGAGCACATTTCGGAGTCAAAATGTACAAAACACTTAAGCCTCGCAGCACTTTTGAAAGTTGAGATGTCGAAACAGTGCACGCCGTCGTGGCGCGAAGCACATGTCGAAGTCAAAACGTACAAAACACATCGTGCTCGGATGTGCTCGGTGCTCGGAGCACTTTTGGAAGTTGAGATATCGAAAAGTTGCATGCCGTTGTGGCGCGAAGCACATTTGGAAGTGAA
>Ga0126342_10006743_pt1 | contig 20425 bp, 18 predicted proteins | sample Cyp1metagenome_FD_92528 | JGI IMG/M metagenome (GOLD analysis project Ga0126342, IMG submission 92528) | Coral microbial communities from Lord Howe Island, Old Settlement Bay, Australia - Cyphastrea 1 metagenome | ecosystem: Host-associated > Invertebrates > Cnidaria > Coral ...
ATCTATCTAATCTATCTAATCTATCTAATCTATCTAATCTATCTAATCTATCTAATCTCTCTAATCTATCTAATCTATCTATCTAATCTATCTAATCTATCTATCTATCTACCTACCTACCTATCTATCTATCTAGCTAGCTAGCTAGCTAGCTAGCTAGCTATCTAGCTATCTAATCTATCTATCTATCTATCTATCTATGTATCTATCTAATCTCTCTAATCTCTCTAATCTATCTAATCTATCTATCTAATCTATCTAATCTATCTATCTATCTACCTACCTACCTACCTATCTATCTATCTATCTAGCTAGCTAGCTATCTAGCTATCTAATCTATCTACTAATCTATCTATCTATCTATCTATCTATCTATACATATCCTTTGTTAAAACTGAAAAAACAAAAACTACATGTCACGTGTGACAATAGATTATTCACCAAACGTGAATTGTCTTCCAATTCAAACGATTCTGCATATTGGTTCAAGTGGAGGGCGGGTGGGCCCTTGTGTCAATTTTTGCGGAGAGCCATGGGGTTCAGGAAGGTTTCTGACTTGTCAGAGTATTCAGTTTCTGAGTTGTTGGACTTGATCGAGAAGGCTACAAAACTGGTAAGGGACAAATTGGACAACAGTTGGGATTGTGGTGCCTCAGGTGTGTCCTCATCAGGCTACTCTGTGGTGGAGCCGGAGACTGCGGGAACCTCTTCATCAGTTGCGGTGCCCAGGAACGCTGCTGGGTTGAAGAGTCCATATACTTGTGATTTTCATTGCAAGTTTTGTCAGTCGCAGTGCTGTCGCCCGCATCCACACAAGAACCATGCATGCATTGAGCACCGAAAGTGGCGATGAGGAACATGCTGATCAGGCCGCAAAGTCAGGGTCTGAAGTGCGTGGCCTCAGGAAGCGATGGGCCTCCATGGCAACCACACACTCCCTTACTCCTCTTGCCGGTCATGAAATCGATGCAGACGATTTGTTTGGTCGAAGCAGTGAGGAGCAATTCAATTTTGAGCCGCCTCAGAAATTTTTGAAGACTGCACAGACAGTGGATCCGATCACTGTAGTGGATGTTGCAACAGATGATTTTCTGGGTGCAGGCAGTTCCAACAGTTCTAAGCCTTTGAGTTCAGGTCACAAGCATGAGCGTGATGCATTGCTTTCTACAGACTTGTCGCTGTTCAAGTATCCTTGGGAGAAAGGAAAATTGGCCGCCATTTTTGGGCCAAAGCCTACTATTAAGGTACCTGTGCCGAAACTGCAGCCTGGAGGTAGGAATTTGGTCCATGTGGATTTGACCGTCGGAGAAGGTGGACAAGTTGCAACCAGAACGGTGTTGAAGCCTGAGCGTTCTGAGACAGCCGCCTTCATGCAAGTAGTGAGAAAAGTTGAGGACATTGAAATTTTGGATGAAAAGGCAAAACGCAGAAAACATGCATTGGAAGGTTTTTGGCACCTATTGGCCTTTTCTATTTGCTCTTCTGCGGTGGGCCTAAAAGTGTCCGTGGAATCAGCAGCCGACACAGTGGCGCAGTGTGCTTGGCAAATTCTCGATGCGATATTCGCTGTCAAAAGCGCTGGTACACTGCTGAGACGATTGTATGCACTGCAATCCTATGAACAATGGTGTGTAAGCACTGTTGGGGAACACTGGATACCGGTGTCCGAGCGCCGGGTATGGAACTACGTCCAGTGGTTGCAGCAGACCAACGCCGCCGCGACAAAGGCGTCCAGCCTTTTGGAGGCTTTGAGATTTTCGTGGTTTCTCCTCGGAGTGGAGGGAGCCAGTGAAGCAGAACAAAGCCTGCGAGTGAAAGGCATATCATCGCAGATGAGAGCGGCCAAGCGCCCCTGGCGACCAGCTGATCTGCTAACTGTGGAAGAAGTGCTGGTCCTCCACAAGGTATTGGGTGACAACAACGAAGAGCTTGGCGACCGCCTTCTTTGTGGACATTGTCTGCATCTGCTGTACAGCAGATCGCGCTGGAGTGACCTGACACAGGTTGCCAACCTCTTCATTGATGAGGAGAAGCGCTACCTGGAAGTCTCCACCCGCGCTCACAAAGGTGCAAGGTCAGCTGAGATGAAGTCGAGGCTCTTGCCAATAGTCTGTCCGTGTCAAGGCATCAGTGATCAAAACTGGGCTGTCATCTATTTGAACTTGAGGGATCAGGCAAATTTGCAGCTGCCTGAACATGGCTATGGACCCATGATGCCAGCCCCAGCGAATGATTCAGCCACAGTTTGGTGCAAACGTGCTTTGACTTCTGAGGAAGGAGCAGACTTCATGAGAGCAATCCTCAATGCTCCGAAGAGCGCAGAGAGGAGGGTGTCCACGCATTCTTTCAAGTCCACGCTCATTTCGTGGACGGCAAAATATGGTTTGCCAGATACCTCCAGGGCAGTGCTGGCGCGACACCTTTCATGCGCAACAGCCACAACAGCGGTCTACAGCAGGGATTTGATATCTCCGGTTTTGAGGGAGCTGGACACCATGCTGCAGGCGATGAGGTGTGCCTTGTTCCAGCCCGACAGGACAAGGTCTGGCATGGTGACACCGGCAGTGATGCCGACAGTGCCTGGCACGCCTTTCAGAGTGCCGCCAGTGCCAAGCACCCCCATGCCACCGGTTCCTTTGGCAACTGTGGCTAAGCAGGCTGATGCTGATGAGGAGTGGCAGGTGGTTGCTGAGGAGCGTGGTGCTGCTAGCCCTGTCGAGTCAGTTGCAAACAGCCCCAGAGTGCAGAGCAGCCCAGCAGAAGAGGTGGACAGCAGCAGTGAGACTACGGAAGAGGCCAGCGAGCAGAGCACGTCTGACAGTGACGTGGAGCTGGAGGAAGAAAGTGTTCCACATGATGTGGAGCCTGTGCTGAGGTACTTCATCAACGGGAAGTCGTTGGTCATTCACTGTGAACGTTCTGCTGGATTGCTGCGGTGTGGCCGCAAAGTATCCCCGCATTTTGTGGTGGTTTATGAACTCCACGGCATCAGGTGTTCCAGATGCTTTGACGTGTGAGAGTTTGCATTGAGCAGGCAGTGAAAAATGTGAGTGCTGAGCCACTTGAAGCTGTTGACACAGCTTGCAATGAACATTTAGGGTTCATGTGAACTTGAACCTTGAAGGTTAGGTTTATGAAACCTTGCCCATAATTTGGCATAGAGCTGTTGAAACAGCTTGCTTGCGCTGGCGTTGACACGTCAGTTGAATCAAATATATGTTGAAGCATATTGCATTATTGAGGCTCCAGTGAGAGATGTCAGCTGAAGCGACATGCGTTATTTGTGTGCATTGTTTTTCAACTTGCAACTTTGGTCATTGTCTTTTACCTGTTAGATTTTTGAATCTTCACATGTTGGCACATGCAGGAACAGTTGAACTGGACGTTTTCATTGTCAGTGACAGGTTTCTTTGCTTTGCGACTCTTGTCTCGTTGTAGGACATGGCTTCTTTGTCTGATAGCAGTGCGTACTTCAATGCCAGGGCAACTGAATACAATGTTCCTCCTGAGTTGATGACTGCTTTGAACGCTGCAGGTGTTACAACCATGGCTCACATGGCCTTTTCAATTGCTCGGCCAGGTCAGGAGTTTGATGAAAACAAGTTTGAAGATTGGTTGAGGCAGGTCAATGGAGGGACGTTGCCTTCAATGGGAGCCATTGCAGCTGCTAGGCGCTTACACTTCGAAGCTGAAATTGTACTTACAGCAACACTCAGGTCTTCTGTGGATCAACCTAGTGATTCTTCAACACCGAAACCTTTGCCGTTTGCAGAGCGTGTTGCAAGGATGGAACAGCTGAGGGGCCAATTCCCTGGACTAAACATCTCAGGTCTGAATGAGCCAGCTCAAGCCTTATTGGATGAGTGCGTTTTTCAGTATGAGAATAGGTTGCTACGATATATAGAGCCAGCAAAGTGCAACAGCAGGGAAGCAGAAGTCATGGTTGGGAAGTCAGATAGAAAATTGAGGATTGAAGCCAACAGCTTGTCAGTGAAGGAGTCAAGAAACACACCTGATGAAGATGTGAGCACAGCCTATAAACTACAACAGTGCTTGCGCAGACGTGCCGTTGCGTATGAATTTGCAAACCTGGTGTCTTTTTCAGTGCATGAGTCTTACATTGACCGTCTGATGAGAAGGTTGAACACTGACCCGCCACCAAATTATCAGGCGACTTCTTTGAACCAAATCCTTCGTGCTGACAGGGAAGTTTGGGTGCACCTTTCTCAGACTGTGGCAGACATTCGTCCAAATGACAGGAGAGAACGGCCATTAGACAAAGCCTTGACAGATGCGTTGAGTGATTATAATGTGGCTTTCCACCTTTTGCCTTTGCCTGTTGGCGGTGGACATTCCTATGCACCTTTCAGAAACAAGGAAGCTCAAAATCGAGGTGAGGATCCTGGAAAGGGTTACTTTGCAGGTCGAAAAGGTGGTAAAGGCAAAGGAAAGGCAAACTCCAAGGGCTCCAGTGTGGCGCCTCGAGGGATTCAAGGAGCCGTTGGTCGTGATAGCAGAGGCAGACCAATTTGTTTTAATTACAATCTATCGGAGTGTGATCAAGCTCCGGCTGGAGGCACATGCAAGAAGGGCAGGCACATTTGTTTCAAAGCAAATTGTTTCAAGAGCCATCAGTTTTGTGTTGCACACAAAGAGGAGATGCCGCGCCAAGCAAATGACTGACTTGACGTATGCCTTACAGGTTTCACTGAGGCAGACTGCATCATTTTGGAGCTGTTTGCAGGGACAGGTGGAGTGACTGCTTGTTTTAAACAATGTGGTTTTGTGAATTCAATCGCAGTAGACAAAACAAGAACACCTGGAGCGTTGGTTGCTATAGTGCCTTTGGATTTGACCAAGCATGAAGATCAGCAAGCAGTGCTTCAGTGGATTAAACATCCTGCGGTTAAAGGAGTCTTCATGGCCCCTCCATGCGGCACAGCTAGTGCTGCAAGGCAGATCAAAATCCCTGGGATGAATCCTCCAAAACCTTTGCGCACTCTTGAAGAACCCGATGGCATCTCCACTCTAAGTGGTTTAGATTTGGTCAGGGTAAGCGCTGCTAATGTGCTGTACAGCTTTTGTACGGAAGTGCTTGAACTTTGTTGCTTGCTGGATAAGTTATTCATGTTGGAGAACCCTCGCAACAGCCTCTTTTGGGTAACGACTGTTTGGAGTGAGTCAGACAGAGCAAAGCAATTGTATTTTCAGGAGCATCAAGCTTGTGGTTATGGCAGCAAGAGGCCAAAATGGACTAGGTTGACGGCAAACTTTCCAGAAGTCCATACTATAAATGCTGTATGTCCAGGAAATCATCAGCACGACAGTTGGGGTGTTGTACAACAAGGTGCCAAAAGAGTTTTTGCAACTTCACTGGAAGTTCATTACCCACCAGCTTTGTGTAAAGCCATTGTGCATGCGTTTATTCTTCAACTACTGCAAAGAGGATTGAAGTTTCAATCACAGCCATCGTTGCAACACTCTGCAAGAGCGGCAACGATGGAGCAGACAGCAACGTTAAAGCTTCCTCCTCTTGTTCCTCCGTTCAAATCGAAACTGGTGGCATTTTTCGAAAATGAAACCTTAGTTTGGCCACTTACCTTTTCAGTTTCAAAGGCTTGCAAACAACTGCACGTTTTTCAAGTGGGGTTCAAAGTGGACGTGAAGTGTTTGGAAGCGGCACCGGAAAGGAGCAAACCTGAAATTGTGGAGAGGTTGCATGCAGAATTACAAGCCTGGGGAGTAAATTTGGATTTGGCCGTATTAGCAGAAAGTTTCTGTTTCAAATTTGATGCCGTCAAAGTTTTTGGAATTCAATGGGAGCCACAAGAATTTTTGGAGCAAGCATGTGCTGTTAGCCATCCGATGAGTCCGGCCTTAGCCCTTCCGAGTGAACTTGCGGAGACGGTTGAATTTTGTGCCAGAGCTGGGACAGTAGCAGTAGCAAAACACAGACTGGAATTTTTCAAGTTTTGGCACAAGCGTGCAAAAGAACTTCAGCCAGAGGAGCTGGCGCTCAGAGAGTCCATGGATCCTGTTGTGGAAAAAGCAGTTAAAGGAAAGAAGTTGGCGTTGTTTAAAGAGATGCTGGATTACTACAAATATCCTGATCCGGGAGTCCTGGAGGAACTGATTGATGGGGTATCGCTTATTGGAGAAGTCCCCAAAACGGGTATGCTACCGTTCAAGTTCACCCCAGCGCTACTGACCACTGATGCTTTGCGCAAACAAGCTGAATTCCGTCGAGCTCAAATATTTGGAGATTGCAAAGGTTCAGGAGACATTGAGATTGACGCTGAAGTTTGGGGTCAGACACTGGAAGAGAGAGATAAAGGGTGGCTGATAGGTCCGTTAGACCCTTCTGAAGTGGCAGTGGACACTCCGATATCGAAGAGATTTGGTCTACGGCAGAAGCACAAGGTGAGAATGATAGATGACTACAGTGAGTCCTCCATCAATCAAACAGTTTTGGTTACGGAATCCCCGGTGCTTCACACGGTTGACGTTGCTTGCGCGTCGGTAGCGCATTGGTTTGCTTGTTGTGAGAAAGAAGAAACAAAAAGGGAACTTGTTGCTCGCACTTTTGACTTGGCATCGACTTACAGACAAGTCGGATTGAACGCTGAAGGTAGACAGTTTGCATACATCCGAGTTTTCAATCCGGAAGAGAACAAATGGGTGGTCTTTCAAGCTCAGGTGTTACCATTTGGTGCTGTAAGGAGCGTGCATAGTTTCCTTCGCTTAGCAAGAGCGGTCTGGTGGATAGGTACAGTGGGGTGCAAGCTCATGTGGTCGTCGTTCTTTGACGATTTTATAGTGCTGAGCCAACCGGAGCTGGCCAAAAGCTCCGAGCTTGCTGCGTCCTCACTTTTCAAGCTGCTGGGATGGGCATTTGCAGAAGAAGGAAGAAAGTGTATGCCGTTTAGTCTGGAATGTGAAGCGCTTGGAGTTATTTTTAATTTAACTGGGTCGAATTCTGGTGTATGTGCAGTTTACAACACTGAAGCGAGAGTTCTGGAAATAACTGCAGAGATCGACCGGATCTTAGAGCAAGGCCATATCAGTCAGGTTGAAGCGCAGAAGCTGAGAGGACGGATGCAGTTTGCAGAATCACAACTGTATGGGCGCACAGGCAAGCGTTGCATTGTTGCACTTCGTGAGTTTGCATGTAAAAGGAGATCCAAAATACAGAAGAGAGAGGCAATTTTTCTCAAACTGTTCACAAGCCTGTTGAACTCAGGTACCCCGAGGCGAGTGTTTTGTGAAAGCAAACATTCTGTAGTTATCATAACTGATGCTTGCTACGAAAGGGATGCAAGAGATAGAGTTTGCGGCCTTGGAGGAGTTCTGGTGGACACAGCCTCAGACCTAAAGTTGTTTTTCTCATGCCAACTTGACGAGGAGCAACGGAGGGTATTGGGAGAACCCAATAGGAAACAAATAATTTTTGAAGCTGAATCACTTTGTGCAGTCCTTGCGTACAAGTTGTGGGCTGAGTTCATTGAAGACAAGAAGAGCTTCTTGTATGTTGACAATGAGGGCACGAAGTTCAGTTTAATCAGAGGAAATCAGACAACTGCGCTGTGGACGCCATTGCTCAAGTTTTTGCTGAAATCGAAGTTGCAACAAACACCTTATGTTGGATATCTCGAGTGAGCTCCTACAGTAATTTGGCAGACGACCCGTCCAGAGGGGATCCAACAATTTTGCTGAATCTGGGTTTTACAGATGTGTCAACGAAAGCCAGTGATTGCTTGAGAAATTTGATGTTGTCAGTGGATGAACAGATGGGGAAGATGGCTGACAACAACGGCCCATTTGTGAAAAGAGATGCTCGTTCTTGACCTTCCTTGTCATTCCGTGCAATCACTCATTCAGCGTCAGCAGCTTCAAAGTTCTCAGAAGAGTGACGTGTGAGAATAACTACATGTCACGTGTGACAATAGATTATTCACCAAACGTGAATTGTCTTGCAATTCAAACGATTCTGCATATTGGTTCAAGTGGAGGGCGGGTGGGCCCTTGTGTCAATTTTTGCGGAGACCCACCACCTCCCCTACTTCCTCCTGTTTGACATTGTGGAGTCATTGGAACCTTTGGTTTTCACCTTAATTTCACCATTTCAGGACCAGTGGCAACACGCCATACCCGCAGCCAAGATGGCTGACAACAACGGCCCATTTGTGAAAAGAGATGCTCGTTCTTGACCTTCCTTGTCATTCTGCGCAATCACTCATTCAGCGTCAGCAGCTTCAAAGTTCTCAGAAGAGTGGCGTGTGAGAATAATATTTTCATTTTTCCGTAGATAAAAAAAATGTCGACCTATGGGAACAGTTGGATGTACAGATGGAACTACACGAAAGACCCATGGAAAAAGGTTGTCAAATTGCACATAAAAACCGGAAACTGATATGTATGACATGCGGAGCACATTAAACTGTGTTTGACCATGAAATGTAACATCAAATGGCGCTTGGTGACATGAAACATATCGAACTACAGTTGAAACTGCTGAAGTGGTTTACAAAAACCTGAGGTCACAGTGCTTAACAACACCATGACCTTGTTTTAACTGTACGATTTTTTCTGGCTGACTCACCGCCTTGAAAAATATGAAATGGTTTCGGGGTGTTATGGGGCGGAGGAGGGGCGACTAAATTCAATTGCATTTGCGTTCATTTTTGAAACGATACTGCGCAATGTTTCTTGTCATGTGCCACAAATGTTTGACTTGTGAAGGGTGGGGAACTAATAGGTTCGCCTGCATTTGCGACACATGTATAGTGCTAAGCAACACGATGTTCACTTGAACATGGGGAAAAATGTCATAGAATTCAAAAAACCACAGGGCCAACTCTTTTTTATCCATGAAAACCCGCAACGCCTGAAAAGGGATGTTCCCATGTCCAAAAATTGAAACATTGTCAACATGCAGCTGTTGTTAACGATTTAAGTTTACCAACAATTCTTTTATATTAACATTATTTTCATTGCTTTGAACGTATTCTTGGCATTGTACAATAGCCAGGTTCACTCATGGATTGAAAAACGCCACATTGATTTTCACGTCCTATGTGTATATAATAGTTTTGAGTGAACAATCAGTCAAACGTCCCGGATTCCACCAACCATGTCGTGGTTTTGCGGCAGAAACGTACCGGAGATAGACCCCATTGACATAGCAGACCTGAAGGTGGGGCAAATGGCGGGTTTAAATGGACGAAAATTGTTTATGTTCAAAGCACCGCTTCCCTTTGCGTGGTTCAAGAAAACTTTATCCTCCAAAAAATTGACTTGGCAGATTAGCGGGTGGGGATCATCCCCAGTGTTTTGTTATATAACTGTAGCATCACGGGCAATACCACCCAGTGTGATCGTTTTTGGTTTCTGCGGTAAATCGAGATTCCTCTGCAGGAGCTATGGAACATGGCACATTTATAAACGATTTATGAACCAGAAGGTATAATCATGAACCCATTTGAACCTTCTCGTCATTACCCTAATCTGGATGTCTACCAATATTACCAATATCCAGTTGAAAAATCCCGAGTAGCGGTTGGAGGCCGATACTTCACAATTTTCATTGAAAAAATGGGATTGACATGTATGTGTCCCAGGACCCCCAAGTAACTTACAATTGTCTGCTTATGACATATTTGTACGTCTGAAACGAGCCTTGCTACCAAGTCCTGAAACAAAAAAAACGTGTTTGGTGTCCCTAGGACCTAGGACAATTTTAGGCCTTTCGCTTTTCCAATGAAGTGATTCAACCCAACGCTAAACCCGCAATTTCTCAAACCCACATGATATGATATTCCAGTACACCCCAGTGAAAATCCATATCATATCATGGCCAAGCATTACCAACCAATGGTTGCCAATGGTTATCAATGGCTACAATCCAATTAATGTTAGTAAAACAATGTCATAAACCAGCCCTTAAAATTGATGGTTTCAGTCCCACCCACGTTTGGTGAAATATTGGGGATGGTTCAAGCTGTGGCCCGATGGAAGTCGTCCCCCAGAGACTGGCCATGTGTGAAATGACGTGGGAAATCAACGTGCAAATGGTAGGACATGTGAGAAATGCACTTGAAATATCACATGTAAATGACCATATATCACAGATATGTATACAGATATACGGTATTATATAGATCATGATCATAGACACAGAAAGATGTGCGTGTTTCTGTACATGCAGATGCTAATGTAACTTTCTGCGAGTCAAGAGTTCGGAGCATGACTGGCCACTGTGGTTTGTGTGTCCGGATGGTTGTTCCAAGGTAATCGCAGTCCAACTCAAAAAAACAAGTTGATGATCCAAGAAATCAAGATAACCCACCTTTTATCCAAACTGTTTTTCTGGGGGACAACCCACTGCCAGTGGTTTCCATCATATCCACTGGTTCACGGGTTCGCCCCCTTCGACTGGCAGCCAATGGTCCGAGAACAATTGCTGGTGCCTCGGAAAGCAAGGGACCAGATTTTCTGTATTTTTTTTGCTGTTATACTAACACCAAAAAATCTCGAAGGTCATATTTTCCACTCATTTAGTAGGATTTTGCCAACTTCTATCTTTCTGGGTTTTGCTTTAAACAAAACCATCCAGTTTGGATGGATAATCATGACCCATACCCAAACGGGAGGCTTGTAGCACCATTTGCACGCACACTTCAAACTTACATCGCTCAAATCTTGGAGTCTTGGACCCTCCAATTCACTGAGGGCAGGTTTTGGATGATTCTGAGGATGGTTGTACTGGCAAGGTTTTTTTGGTAAATCATATCCATTTATCGTGGACCAATATCCATTATTTAATATCCAATAATGGTAATAACAAGGTTTTTACATTTTCCCGTGGACCAATCATCGCGACAGGTTGTTTGGGTCCCCGGTTTCGCGCCAGGTTTGGTGCTGTGGATGATGAAGTCAAGGCATCGAAAATGTGAGGTGCGCGGCGCCGCGGCGCGGCTCGTTTGAGTTTCTTTCAAAATGGGACATGGGTATGGGTCAATACCTATTAATACCATTTTTAGTGGGATGACCATCCATTTACCAGCTATTTTGATGTTCACCAGGGGTACAAGGTTTTGACACACTGCCACATGGGAAAAGTTGCAATTTTCATGGGGAAGAGTTTGATGAGGTAAGGCTTTTAGATGTTTTAGTCGGTTTCGGGGATTTTGAGACATGACATACTCCATTCTAGTTGGGTTTGTACAAAACTAGGACAATTATATACCTGAACTTTGATGGTTTATCATCAACTTCCCAACTCAAATTGCAATTCAAATGGGTTATATCCCATTTTCAGTCACATCCATTTGTTGCGCTTCCTCGTGTTGTGCTTCAACTTTTAAGACCAAACAATATGGCCGGCTTCGACCTCTGGCGCCCAGCCAGAGAGACACCTGGAATTTTCCTATCGGCAAATTCCCTTCGTTTTTTTTCTTTACATGGGAAATGCCAATAGAAAATATGGATAGTACCCAATGAACATGGAGCTTTTTGAAGGGAATTACCTCAAGTTGTGTCTCCACTTTCATTGCTTACTATCCATTGGTGAATACGGTGGAAAAGCGTAGTTTAACTCTCTTGGTCTCCATGGCTCATTTTGTGCATCACACGCTAAAAAAAGGTGTTGATGATCATCCCATTGAACGTCATGACATCCTTATGAAGCTTAAATAGAAACTTTATTTGGAAAACAGATACTTGAATCATCTAGGTAGTTTCATCATATTTATCATCATTGTTGCACAATCATCTTGTTATGTATATCATTATCCCCTCATTAGTCTACATTTGTGCTAAGTGATTTCTTCCAGCGATTTTGTTTCATATTCCCCCCAATTTTCCGGAAAAAAAAAAGGGGTTTGTCTGAAAACAGTGTACCTGTGATCCCATGGTGTCTCAACAGAACCAGTTTTTTGACCCAGCGTTTCTTGGTTGTTTTCCATTCTATCCCCATTGTTTGTTGCTGAAAAACCCCCTGTTTCAAGGATTTGGTTCAATCCAAGTTCTGCCATTGTATCCCCGACATCCACCTGGTCCATGAATGTACCCAGCTCTTGATCTTTAACGAAACCCCAAAATGTGTGCAGATACCCCAAATCCTTTGAATCCAATGATGTCCCAAATCGCCGCCATAGCCATTTTCTTGGTGAACTCGTCGCTGTGGCCCCACTGTAATGATGGTGGGCGCTGGCCAACAGAAGATTGTGAGCCTTAGCTTAGTGAATGACTTTAATTCATCCAGATGTATGTTCATATAGATATGTATACAGATCTATGTCTATATAGATCCACATGAGCCATGAACTCTCCATTTCTGGTTGGCTGAGCTGTCAGGTGGCAGCAGAACGGATGCTGCTGGAGGCGGTTGTGTCAAAGCTGGGCTAATTTGTATGGTATACTGATATAGAGTCTATAGAGTGTATCCATGAGAATTAGGTGACCTGGATGATCTGAAAGCACAGGCACTAAGTGTCCCTCCCAGTTGAACATTGGTTCCCGGTGTCCAAAATGGGGAAGCCATGGGTTCCCGAGTCGTCCAGAGGAACCCACAGCAGACCTGTCGCTGGCGTGAGCCCCAAAGACATCAAGAGAAGTCTGTACCTCTCAATTTTTTTTTTCCGGCTTCGGCTCTAATCATCCGGTCATGATGAAAATGGGCATATTAAGTAGTATATTCCCCATTCGCTAGTCCGTGTTGGTGAGAAAGCATGAGCTTCTGGTTCCCGGTCGAGGTTTTCCACTGTGCTGAGGCTGGTTTCCCTGCTTCGTGGGGAGAGCCACAAATGTCGGCACCTTAGCCCGATCTCATGCTGGCTGCCGGCAGGAATGCACCCCCAACGGCTGGGGATCTCCTTCACCGTGCCTCCAAAGCCAGTTCTCCTTCAAGGATCAACTTGTCTGACGCTGATAACAGTTGTGAAGGGAGCCAGGTGAGCCACTTTCGTCAGTGGTTACCAAGATTCAGTGCTTGAGCTGGTGCTTTCAAGTTGATGGCCGCCTTTCTGATGCTTTGAACAGCCGGCTTTGTGATAAAGATGGTTTGTTGAAAGCAGGGATTTATCGATCTATCTCTAATTTCCTCCCAACATGTTCCAACATCTAAATCTTTATCCCAACTATTTTCTCAACCATTTTCTGGACTCAAACCTGTGTGTTTTTCCAACGTGTTCTGACACCATCCGCAGTTCTCTGGTCCAGTCCCAGGCGTGTGTTCCTGGGACCCGTGGGGGACTATGACTCCATTAGGGTCGTGAAGGTGGGTGGGTGTAAGGTTAGCCATGCCCAAGTTGCAGAAATTCACAGTATATTTGGGTATGGATCAATACCTATAGATACCATTTTTAGTGGGATGAACATCCATTTACCAGCTATTTTGATGTGAACTACAGGGGTACAAGGTTTTGCCCTCATTTTTCATTGAACTACACTTTTTTTTGCTTCAAGAAAGTGTGCGTAACATGCTGTTCCGAAGGTCTTACACTTTGAACCATACTGACCATATTGTATAGGCACGGTATGCACCATCTTCGCCAGCAACATCTATAACTCCAGAGTGAATCATATGCGGAGGTAAAACAATTCCTCACTTCCACTCTCTTTTTGTGTCTAAACCATCAAAGTTTGCGAAAAGTTTTTTTTGGTATCCAGATCATCCATGATTATCCATGATCATCCAAAGTATGCTCCCTGTTTTTCCAAGCCCTGAAAGCTGCCAGGACCAAAATGACATCCCAGTCTGCCTGGTCCAGATGCGTAAGGGCCATGTTCCCGCTCTCATCGCTGCCAGGAGGGGCGAAAGGTTTCGTGTTTGTTGGCAAATACATAGGCAGTATGATACACTACTAATATCTAGAAACACACATCATATACTAGTATATATATATAATTATATATATACACATGCATACATAAATCGGGTTGAACATGCAAAAACGCAAACCATTTTGATATTACCAGGGAACTCTATGGGGTTTTGACACTCCAGGCTCAAGACAAGCTCGCTGCTCGCGGAAGGATCGGGATGTCGGGTTTGGATCTTCCCCGAGAAACCATGTTTTTGAGCCATTTTTGGTGGAGTTAGACCTCCTTTTTGGGCCTTTTTGGTTCTGCAGAGAAAAGCCACATTTTGTAGGGTCCATGTTGAGACTTGTTACCCTCCGGTAAACTAACATAACTGTGGAAAATCACCATTTTCAATGGGTAAATCCACTATTTCTATGGTCATTTTCAATAGCTATGTAACAAATTTCCAGAGGGTAAGTTTGAGGCATGTGATTCAAAAGTTGATAGATTCCGCCATTCTGTCCAGTTGGAAACTTGCTCCATGGCTGCAGGACTCAAGGTTGTGCTGAACAGCAACACAACGCCAGAGGCAGGTCCCGGCAACGTCACCGACAATTCAATATGAGCTATGGTCAATACTCATGGTTAATAACCATTAATAGGGGCTAGTCATCCAATGGTTCATAGGGATTTATAATAACAATTATAAGGATCCTTATTATGGATGGGATGACCATCAACCATCAGTTTGTGATGGACATCCAAAAGTTAAAAGGAATTATTAGAAGGATGAATTCTGACCAGGACTGGCAATCTAAAAGAATTTTGGGAATTGGGTTGAACTCCAGAAGGCTGTTGAAATCAGGGAGTGGGTCGAAATCAAATCGATTTTTCCAATGAAATGGACCAGCTCTGGTGTCTGGTGCAGATGGCTATGGGTCAAAATTGGGTGCCCCAATGAGTAGATTGAGTAGATGGTCAATAATAAACCTACCCTCTGGTAATTTAACATAGCTATGGAAATCACCATTTTTAATGGGAAAATCCACTATAAATGGCCATTTTCAATAGCTATGTTAGTTTACCAGAGGGTACTAAAATCTGTGGTCCCTGCGGAATGGCTTGACCCCCTCCCCAGATTGGGGTCATTCCTCAGGTGCCACGGAGTTTGGTGGGCTACAAGTTCCAAGCAGAGGAACGTGCGGCGCTCTTCAACCTGAGGTGCCAGGCTTAGGTCGTACGGGTCTGCCACGGCGTGGGTTTCCCATGGTTTCCAGTGAAGATTTTCCCAAGAGAAGCCGTGAAAATGGACGGAGATTGCTACTTGTCTGGTAATGAAAAATTGCTGAAAATGGACATTCCCAACTTTTGGCGATGGTGATTTTCCATTGGTGCTCAGTGCTTCCATTCCAAAAACTCAGCAGCTGCTCCCTTGAAAATGTTTTATAGCCTGCAGGTCCCAGACAGACCTGAACGGAAGCCCGTGCACCATCTTGTCCTACGACAAGGTGGCCAGGGCCAGGGGAGTGGATCCCAACGGGAGTGGAAAATCCGAGGATTTTGGGTCCGATTCCAAGGGATTCCAATGGTATAACCATTAAAATCATTAAAATGACCATTAAATGACATTGAATGGCACCCCATTTTCAGAGCCATATTAGGGTTGGAACACCATCGATGTGCTGTGATTTCTGGGCATGCTTGCCGCTGGAAGATGAAGACTACACATGCTCAGTCCATTTGTGGCTTCCTGTGAGGGGATTTAGGTTTGCCACTACCTGAAAATGGGCAAGTGTACGCGTTCAATGGGGGGGTTTCGAAAGCATTCGACTGGATGATCTATATTTCTAGATGGTTGTTGGACATTATGCCCACAACGATGGGGTGATGTCTTATTCTCACATGGGACATTTCTTCATCCCTCGAACACCATAAGCTCCCAGTTGATTCACAGGCACCATTTGCGATTGATCACTGTTTTGGTGACCCTTCGATTTGTCAACCGTGCGTTTTCTGAATTCTGAGGCTATCTTTCTCCAGAGTTCATCATCCTTTCGAAAGAACACCTTTTCCATGCCCAATCGGAAGCATCCGAACAATCCAGTGCAGTCCATCGTCACATATGGATCAACCAACCCTATTATTGTTACTGTTATTGGTTAAATCATGTTAAATCCATGAAATCCCAATTCGCTGCTTTGGTGACTTAACGTAGCTATGAAACATCAGCACATTTAAGTTCCGCAAATCGCCATCGTCATCATCATCATCATCATCATCATCATCATCATCATCATCATCATCATCATCACCATCACCATCACCATCATCATCATCATCATCATCATCATCATCATCATCACCATCACCATCACCATCACCATCACCATCATCATCATCATCATCATCATCACCATCATCACCATCATCATCATCATCAGCATCATCATCATCATCATCATCATCATCATCATCATCATCAGCAGCAGCATCATCAGCATCACCATCATCATCAGCATCACCATCATCATCATCATCATCATCATCATCACCATCATCATCACCATCATCACCACCATCACCACCATCATCATCATCATCACCATCATCATCATCACCACCATCATCATCATCATCACCATCATCATCACCATCATCATCATCATCACCATCATCATCATCATCATCACCATCATCATCATCACCACCATCATCATCATCATCACCATCACCATCATCACCATCATCATCATCATCATCAGCATTACCAGCATCATCATCATCACCACCATCATCATCATCATCATCATCACCATCACCATCACCATCATCACCATCATCATCACCATCATCATCATCATAATCATCATCATATATATATATCATAAATGGGCCATGGTTTTCATGGAAAAAAACCATAGCTATGCCTACTGCTATGGCTATGACCAGAGGGCCTTTCAAACATCGTCCGTCACAGGAAGCCTCGCGCTGGCTGGTCCGGCTGGACCTGGAGGATCCCGCGGACAACGAGATCTTGGTCTCCGAGAGCAACCTGCTGCCGCTGTGGCCCAAGGCGAGTGCTGATTGGATGCTGATGGGATGGGATGGAGATCTAATGAATCCAGATGTTTGGAGTTTTTTGTTTTTTTAGAATTCATGAACATCCCACAATTCAAAAAGGTATCCCAGAAGCCATAAATTCCCTTATCCTCAGGTTTACTGTATTCCATTCTCCCAGCGTCAGAGCTTTACCCTCGCAGACCTCCAGCTCTGACAACGGGCACAGCGGGCACAGTCCGGCGAACGAGCCTTTGGAGCAGAAGGATGGGGAACACCAATAGAAATGCAAAGTGATCGAATCACAGTTCCCATTTGGAGGGTCAAGCACCACTGACTTGAGCAATTTTGCATGAGTTTGGTTGTCGCTTTGGGGTAACCCGGTTTTTGTTTCTTACAAGGAGCAAATCGCTTGCACTGCTGTACAAGCTCTCCTGCAGGATGATGTCATGGAGGAAGCTCATGGAGAGACGCCTGAGCAGATGGATGGAGAGGGAGAAAGAGCTGAAGATGGAAGTGATCATGAACAGGAGGACGCCCTGGGAAGGATCTGCTGTTGTGCCTCAATCGTCGGTTGCTAGCTGCAGCTAGTGCTATTGATGGATATTTTAGTGATGGATTCCTGGGGTTATTAGTTGCAGAAAGAGACCCGAGGGACTTCTTAAGGATGGGGGGCTGAGCCAGCTACGCGGAATCTTGGAGATGTGCCCAGCAAGCTACCCAGCAAGTTATTCTTGATATGCCCAAAGAACATGGACCTGGGCGTTTTCTTTGTATTTCGATGAGGTAGAGGTTGCTTCACAGACAAAGAACCGGCATGAAAAGGCAACACTTGGATGAACAAACATGGCAACAGCAAAGAAGAATCACCCATTTCTGCATGATTTTCCCAACATGTATGAATCCCTCGTCAAATTGGATTGGCCTTCTATCTCCAAATTCTCTTGGTATCCTCATAAGTTGCTGATATCAAAGTCAAATCCCCAATTTTGCATTCGCGATATCCCCATAGCTTGTTGGTTGTATCAACTTTATCGCTGTCAACCTTGTGTAGTTGAGTTTTGGTAACCCCTAGAAAGACAGAATAGTAATTTGTATTTATTTTAAAATAGTAGAATTTCATTCTTATGATATGCATGAGCTCCGATATAGCACTATAGGAATTATATACATCGAATTACATTTCTTTTTTGTGAGGTTGCCACATATATATATATGTATATACATACACATACATATATATATACATATATATATATATATTATATATATATATATATCTATGCATATATATAGTTATATATACATTGCATATGTAAATATATATTTATATACACATATAGGTAGGTATATATACATATGTATATATATGTATATACATATATATATACATATATATACACATTGGTATATATGTACACAGTTGAATACGTACATACGTACATGCATATATATATACATTCATGATTCATGTTTCCAAATATCATATTTTTGGTTATGTTTTGTATAAATTTCTTGGTCATATCAAGGCATATCTCATGGCCGCTGCTCAGGAGGCTCGAGCCAAGGTGCCAGCGTTGCACCGGGGGGGTCATGTGGGCACGGGAATCTTCATGGGCAAAATGATGATACTCCACAGTAGATTATAAACTCAATGGTTATGTTTAACGGTATATCATGGAACCTCATTGGATACCGAAGAATATTATATATATGATATATGATATGGGTTTGTCGGAAAAGACATTTTTTCGCAAAATAGATAGCAGATAGCACTTTCAGTGGGGGAAATGATGATAAAAAACCCGCTGGACTTTTGAGGTGCCGGGGATTCGAAGATGATACCGGAGGGGTTGGATGTACATATACAGACAGATAGAGATCATATATAACTATGTGATTATATAGATTTGTTATATCAGAACTTATATAATAGTTACTATCTGTTATATTTATATATACTATCAGATATATATGTACACATATACAAACACATATCTCACGAATCTTGGAGATTTGTCACACCATTTGTTTTTCAAAAAAAATGCAGCTAGGACCTTAAGTTGTAGGGGGTTCTTCTCAAGTAGCCACTGTCATTTGGCTAGGGGTCAAAAGTATGACAAACTTCTCAACATGGATAAAATGCAGAGTTTATATAATATCAATCACTGGAACATTGAAAAAACTGCTGGTGCATTGGTAACCCATTTAAGCCATCTCCATTTGCTACTCAAGATGTCATTTTTCGCCAATTTATCCGATGGTTGAGTCGAAACGCCAGCAACGATTTGTGCCCAAAACCATAATGGGTTTGTCTGATAATTGAAGTGCACTAAGTGTACCCCAAAATTTGATGCAAAATTTCATCATTTTCCCAACTACCGACAAATCCCTGGATTCGTAGGGTTAAGCCCCCCTTTTCAGACACAGAGCAATATGATATATAGCTATTAAAATCCCATAGCATATTCCATGATGTGCTCCCTGTGGTAATTTAATAAATTGCTATGGATAATTTCAAAACACAGGAACTCATCAAGCTATAGCTGGGCCATCTACCCCATAGCAAGCTGTAAGAAATTACTAGAGGGTATACAGCATTAGTAGCTACCCATACTATATATTAGTGAATCATTATGATTTATCCAGATATATGTTTATATATAGAGATATCCCAATTATAGTCCCAATATAGGGCTAATTACTCAATTATGATATATAATAGTCCATATAAATCAATCCCACATTATATATCAATTATATATGTAATCTCAATTTACTGTATTTAATCGCAATTGTAGCAATTATTCAATTTACGCCAATGATACATTTCATCCCATTTCATCCAGATGCTTCCGGTTTGGAATCTCCGGTGACTCGCGTTTTTTGCGCCTTTGAAAAGTCTCAGGCTTCGCGGGGAAAGGTGAAAGCATCTCATGCCTGGATCCCTAGGGATTCGCCGGAGTTTAACTGTGGTGAGTTCACCCCGATGTTTCAGGGACGTATACATTGGGTATACCATATATGATATACCCATTCAGTTCACCACATACACCAAAAAAAAGAACCATGGTGACTGAACTCTGAAAAATGGTGATTTTTTTACCATGCAAACTTTTAGCAATCTTTTTCGAATATAAATGAATGGTTATGTTTATAAATCAATATATACATAGATAAATCATGGCCAAATCCCCACAGACTGGTAAGATGACAACTGTCATGCTAGTTGCCAGGGAATGTGGGATGAGCATCTATGATGATTTGAATCATGCTGAGATGATAAGTGTTTGTTTATTTAATCATTTATCTATTTATCTATTTATCTATTTATTTATCTATATATTAATCTATATATTTATCTATATATTAATCTATATATTTATCTATATATTTATATATTTAGCTATATTTTATCTATATATCTATTTACATATTTATCTATTTATCTATATATTTCTATATTTATCTATATATTAATCCAATTATTTATGTATATATTTATCTATATATTTATCTATATTTCATCTATATTTTTATCTATATATTTATCTATTTATTTATC
>Ga0126342_10006744_pt1 | contig 20423 bp, 12 predicted proteins | sample Cyp1metagenome_FD_92528 | JGI IMG/M metagenome (GOLD analysis project Ga0126342, IMG submission 92528) | Coral microbial communities from Lord Howe Island, Old Settlement Bay, Australia - Cyphastrea 1 metagenome | ecosystem: Host-associated > Invertebrates > Cnidaria > Coral ...
TAAAGTTCCAAGAAAGTTCCCTTTATGTATTCGTTTTCAATTAGGCAATTTGTTCGGCGCCACATAGGTCTGAAAATTTTCCAGGAACCCTAGGTGAATGTTTGGCCTAAATTTTATGTTGATGCTCTTAATGTTTGGGGGGGTGCGGGGGGGGGGTTTATTAATACGATGTTGACATTAGATGTGGGAAACCTATCAAAAGTCATCTAGAAATGAAATGGATGATTTTACACATCGAAGAGCTAGTTTGCCCTAGGGTATATAACGATGGCTTCAATCGCTGAGCTTCCTGAGTCCCAGACCGAGTGTTGCACCTCCTCCGTCTGAGGAGCAGTTCGAGGAGGAGGAGCAAAAACACCAGCCTCAATTTTCTCCATAAATCTGAAATATATGGTCAGTGGATGTTAGTGAATGTCAATAAACCAGAATAGATCATAATAGACCCCAAAATGTGGTCATACAACATGTCATAACACGTGCTGACCCATCCCCAGATTTTACGAAAAATGCTGACCATTCTCCCCAACTTGATGGGCACAACGCTAGTGGCATCTACCTAATGTCCATCATGAAGTGTTGCTTACAAATGATATAATGGCAACATTGTCAGTTGGCCATCTTATACTCAGTGTTACGATGAGACATACACACGCACATATACAGACCGAAATATACATACGTATATATATATTATTTATATGTGTATAATTATGTATATATATATATATATACACGTATTATATTAATTGTACTATACATGTTTACAATGCACATACAAATATGTTATGTAATTTTATATAACAAAATATAGTATAAACATAATGCACCGTATGTAGAGTGTATGACTCATAATATGTACTATTATATGTTGCTATGTACGATACACTATATTATACGTATACAGCCGTATACATCATACTAGTACGCATAGGTGCGGCCAGCGTCTCACAGAGTTCGCGGCTCAGAGCTGCGGCCATGGCACCGATCGAGTACATTGCATGGGCTCGACCAGGGTTGCAAACTGGACCTGAAAGCCGGCAGATCTGGCGTAGCACAAAGTCCAACAAAGTCCACAGCGCATGGTGGCAGATGTGGCAGATTTGATCAGATTTGGTTCTGGTAACTTCTGGTGGCAAAACTTCTGGTGTGGTGTAGATCACCAAATTGCCGACGTCTTTTCATGTCTTTTCAATACGTTTGAGTCAAGGACAGACCCGAGGACCTCGACAAAGAAGTCATTTTCCTTAGAGTTGTCATGTGGGATGACAAAGACGCCTGGTCAGCTTCTCTTCATGATAACAGCAGCCTGGACAGTAACTGGCCGAAATTTCAAGTTCCAGTTTCCATCCAAGCTATATAGATTTATGATGATATATGGGCATGGCCCGCTCAAAAAAACGGGTATGGATCGTTCCGCGATCCGGACGTATGGAACGAGTGAGTTACGTATAAAAGGTTTGATCCGGACCTACTGAGAAGGTATACTAAATTGGCCTGATATAAGTACAACTTATCATTCTTGGGTGTGGATCAAGGGTATGGATCACATAGAGATGTATGAATCATGCACATGTGGTCTGACTTGGCCGCCAATGCCAGATTCTCCTGTCAAGGGCTGCTTCAATGCACCCCCAACTCCGAGGTCTGCTCTGTCTTACGAACCACGCGTCGCAATTGCTGGCTATGTCCAACCTGCAGGCTGTCTGATGTTTGATGCATGCAAATACAATGGCTGACAACTGGTGACAGCCACAACATGAAAAGAATATGCAGCAACTTACTAGTAGCTGTTTCTTCTCTTTGAGATGAATAGGTTGAATAGTCTATGATACTGTCAAGACAAACCACAACCTTCATAGTTGTGTGAAGGTGGCTGTCCATGAAGAAACTTCCGTCAAAGGATCTCAGGTTATTAAATGGACTGCTTGGCAAAGGCACTCAATCCAAGCTATTCAAGGCTTCCGGGGAGATGGTACAGCTCTAGATATAGATCAATATGGATCAATCTAGCAGATAAATTCACGAATCCTTGGACATAGCTCGATGCGGCTGAGAAATTTCTTGGAAAATGAGTGCAGGACACTGTCGCAGCCTTTCCTGCAATGCCCTGTTCTTGTATGTATGGTAAGGAGCAGCGGTGAAGCCAGGTGGTGGAGCAAGTTTGTCCCTCTTTATGGAAGCTGCTCCGAAACCATCCGGCACACTTCCCGACCAAGGGTGGAATCGTGTTGGAACCACGACCAGCTTGTAGCACATTGCCATAGGAAAGCCATGGAAAGCCTTTGTGAAGATTGCCATTGATATAGAAGGATTGCCTTTCGCCTTTCACCAATTGGAACGGCGCACTACGAGTAATTACATTCTCAGCACTGTGACTCCATCCGGATCGCCTGAAAGGGGCCGATGAGGATGCCACCGACCTCCAAAAGCCTTCGCAAACACTATGGAAATCTATCAAATCTATCAAATATCATTTAATCTTCAAGAAAAGTCGAGAAAACATGCTTCAAATACACTACACTCAAGCGGGGATTGGAAGACGATTTCCACCTGTGGCTTTAGAATGCTTTCGAAGTGATCAAAACCATGGTCGAATTCAGATTTCAACATTTCAGCCTCAGAATGTAGCAGTAGCAACTTTCTGCAGTTGCTCAAGCAGCATGTTAAGGACACAGCCTGTAGAGGTATTTGGACTTTGAGTTCGCACAAGCACCGACGTAGATCCTGTCGTAGCCTTTGCAAATGCAAGGACTGGTCCAGCCCGCCAAAGGTATCCAAAGGTCAGGTACTGTTTGCGGTACATTGAAAACATGTCAAAACTACCTTGCTATGCAGCTTCCCAGGCTTTAAAAAATAACGCGGTCTACTTTCAAGGCGAACTATGCGAACTGTTTGTGGTTGAAGACATGAAGACACCTTAACCGAAGATGCTGTAGCAAAATACATGTGTGACAAACCACTTCAGTGTTATAGTGTCACGTCATGAGGATCTTACAGCTTTGGAGGGCCCCATCACTTACTGATCTAGACCACGCTGGAATCCATGACAAACAGTCGCAGGCGCCGGACGCATGGTGTCATTCACATTGAGCTGGTAGATGTTTCCGACGGTGAACTGTAGGCTGTGCTTACCTCAAGCATAGCAGCAAATTTTCGGGGTTTCAGTTGACATCGTCTTTCAAATCACGAGTCTCAATATTATACATTATTAATCATTAGTATTATACACCATATTACACTATTATCTCTCCTAAAGAAGCGACTTTCATCGTCGCATATCGTCGCTTTCGTGATCACCTCGGCCCTCTGGGCATCTCTACCCAGTGCAGCTGCTCGAGCTTTAGCATGGGCCACAGTCTCAGGCCTGAAATGAGGCCCATGGCCGCCATGGCATGGGGATTACGGGATGATTTTGACGATATCAAACCGCCACCCAATATCACCCATGTGGAACGGGGACTCATACTCAAACCATCTCAAATGGCCCAGAGTTGTGCTGTCCATTGACTGAAGCAATTCAAGACGGTTTTGCGGCCCAAGCACAACTTTAAACATCGTACGATGTAGCTCTAGGTTTGCTGTGTAGGCTTTTTCCATGACCAACATTGACCAACCACAAATGTCGCGCTGTGAAGATAGACAATTTCCCATTGGAAAAATCAAAACTCATTGACTGTCTGTTGGATTTCTGCCACACGTGAAATGCCACAATAGATCACAATACCAAATGGTACATGAATATACATGATGGTACCGGTATTTTCTTCATGAATTGGACAGATTAATTCCCCTGCCATGCGCGCCAGATCTCAACGCCATGGTTGGCGGCGTGCGGCCCGGTGAATTCGGACCTGAATCACAACTCCATGGCATGGTCTGTGACTCTTTGATTCTTTGGGATCTGTGACCATAGTGCCATGGTATGCCATGGTCAAGTGTCTCTTGCTCAAAACTATTGACCCCTAAACATTGGATTGTTCAGTACATCAAATCACCTGCCGTATGCGTGCTGCCAATGGTATGGTGCTCTATGCTTTTGCCACACCTGTGCTTTCGAAATCCAAACTGAGTCCATGGCACGATGCAGTTGAAATATCCGGTGCCGGAGCCTTGGATTTGGGAGAAATCCAGTTAGCACCCAGCAGAATGCTGCTAGCGGCGCATTTGTTGGCAAAAAGGAAGGGGATGTATCAAGTTCTGATGGCCAATGTTACTGTTGATGAAGAGAAAATATGGACAAAAAATGTTATGGCTACTCTTAGCTCTATATCCTCATATCATCCCATGTCATCATCCCATGTCATCCCATGTCCATTGGCCAAAAAAAATAGCTATGTCTAACTCGTTAAAGGTTTAGCCGGTTTAGCCACTGACCTGGAGTCGACTGGGCTGTCCGGCCGATGTTCAGGAAGGACATCCCAGGCCTTGGACGATGACAAAATTGGAGATAAATCAATATATATAATATATATATATATATAATATAATATATAATATATATATATATATATTATTATATATATATATATATTATTATATATATAATTATATGTATATAATAATTATATATAATTATATAATTATGTACAGATATGTACAGTTGTAATTATGTATACAAATTTTATGCTTGGTAACATCTTACATCAAGTTACATCAAGTTTAAAGTCCAAGCTGCTGCAAGGGCATCAAAGATTCAAGCGCCTGCGTGCATGATTGCTGGAGATCGGATTGCTAAGTCTTACTAAGTCTTCCTTGTTTTTCCTACTCAGCGTATTTGTTATAGTGTTTTGGTTTGCTATCCGAACATCCAAGCCTACCGTTTGGACGCAAGTCGCCTCGTGACTTACAATTGTCCAATAGACACACTCGTGTCGTGCGGATTCCTTGTTCTATCCCGTCTCGTGCCGAAGACTCGTGTCGAAAGACTTCTACTGGCATCAACATGGCAACTAGAGACGTTGTGACGGACTTTGACGTACGCGGACGGTAGGCGATCTCAAAGGGCAAAGTGGTCTCAGCAATGGTGACGCTTTCCCTGACCTCTCATGGTTGTGGTTTGGCTATACGGATAATCGTCTCAAACCCCACCTTTCCATAGATGTGTGGTGCAGAGAGGTGTAGCCGGCCATGACGCCTTGACATGTGCAGGTGTCGAAAGAAGGCCATGGTTCAAACAATTAACTGAAAAACAAGTGGTTCCTTTTGTTATATAAAATATGTCATGATCACTGAGAATATCACTCTGAGCCATAGTCCACAAAACGCAAGCACTAGGCTGTAAACACCGCAAATTAATGAACTCAGCCCCAGACAACGGCATGTCCGCATAGGCCAAATCACCCCCAGTGGCTGGCCAAAAGTGCCCACGGTCCACTGCCTACATGTCGTGCATGGACTGCAAATGGACTGTCATTATCTGTCATTGAGATTAAATGATTAGATCAAATTATATAAATCTTCGATTAGATCAAATTATATAAATCTTCGGATTTGTTGAAAACATTCTCCACGACAGCCACTTCATATCGAAGCTAGCTCTTTCAGATCTGCGCGTTTTCCAGTGATAAAAAACTACGGACAACCAATTGCGGCCGGCTGCTGCACCTTGAAAGCATCAATGCACTCTTTGCTTCGCAAGGCATGAGATTCCTTGGATTGTTGCTGAAGCATGCTGAAGCACATATCTGGCGATTGATGACGTAGTTTTCAGCCACTACTCTTTGATTAGATTCCGCGGCTCAAATGATCTGTTGGATCTGTTGCATCTGAAATGAGTTTTTCATGTTATCCATCGAATGTTTCATGGATTGCTGCAACCTGTTTTTCGCGAGTTTTTCCTCCAAGCATCCACCAGTTCGTCGACCATTCCATCATTGCTTGGGCTGACACCTCTCGTTTCCTGCGCAGACCCACATCCTCATCGTCTGTGCTCTAAAAAAAAAAATGTTCAAAGTGGTTTTGCCTCTTTGGAGACACTCCCCTCTGGACTCTGGAACTATGTTCTACCAGCTCTGTGGGTTTGACGAGCTAGACACTTAAGCCAGCGAATGATGTTTCACAGTTCTCTTGATGTGTAGTTGTATAGATATATTATATTATAGATATATGATATATATGTATATACATACATAAAATATTTCATACCATGTATGCTAGACATATATATAGACCTGCAAGGCATGGACTGCACATTCATGTATATATATATATGTATATATATATGTATATATATATATATATATGTATGTATGTATGTATGTTTGTTTGTTTGTTTGTATGTATGTATGTGATACAGTAGGATCATGCATGTAAGTGAACATTAATATATACATGTGTATCACATCCATATGATTCCATTTGTATGTGAGGCCCCATGTATCTATGTATCTATGTCTGCATATGTATATATACGCGCGCAACGCCTGGGCTTTGCCCAGGCGTTGCGCGCGTAGAGGGTCCCCATTCCCAATCAAATGTCGTTGCAACTCTGCATTCCGCTGGGAAGATCAACAAAGGTATTAGGGAATATTAAACTCCCACCCCCATGAAACTTTACATTCAATTGGGAAGATCAACAAAGGTATCAGGGAATAATAAAATCCCGCCCGCGTTAAACTTCTACATTCATTGAAGATCTTCAATAAGGGTTAATTCTCCCACCCCCGTTAAACTTCTACATTCATTGAAGATCTTCGATAAGTGCAACGGGCACAGCGCAGTGGATGACCGTCCCTAGCTATAGGGAAAAGGGGGTTTGCGTTCCACCTCAGGAACCAGCTCCACAGGGAGCAGCGCGAATCCTTTTGGCTCGATCCCGCCCTACGGTAACGGGCAGGTGCATGTAAAAGTCACATGACACATGTATGTCATGCTCACACCAGATACACTTCCTGACTTTTGCATGTACAAAAGGGTCAGTCAGTGAAGGTATCTAATTGTGCCAAACTTTCGGCAGCATCATCTTGCCAGGGCCAGTTGTTCTTTTCGGCCAGGATGCGGATGGAGTTTATGAAGTAGTCCTGGGTCTCCTGCAACTTCTTCTCCATAGCACGCTTGTTCACCTTTCTCCCAGCAGTAAAGGAGGGGTCGTCGGTGAGTCGCCATACCTGCTTAGCGGCTAGGAATTGCAGAATGCATTTTCGATCGAAGAACTTGGTCAGCGAGTCCGCCAACTGTGCGATTCCGCACACCCATCGCAACACCGTCTTGGCTTGAGTTGCCTGGACAATGGATAGGGTCAGCTCATACCCTGCCCTCGATTCTCGCAAGCCATGTAGGCATGAAAGATTCCGGGTTGCAGCATCGTAGATGCCCCTCGAATCCATCACCAAACAGCCAGGCACTGTCGCCACTTGCTTGTGAATCACCTTGCGCTCCAACTGATTGCCCATCATCTCGAAGAGCAAACCACGCACCAGGTAGTTCTGGTCCTCGCCAATTGTAATGGCCTGAACCTCTGCGCCATTCGAACCAAGGCATTGTCGTGGGGTCTTTCCAGACTTCCACTGTATCAGCGCCACAGGTGTTTCTTCTCCATTCATAATGGCCTTTGGGGCAATTCCAGTCAGGATGCCCACAGTGCTGCTCTTGTCAGGGCGGTTGTGATTGGAGGCATCGGCCCAAGTAATCACAGCCAAATCCTCCAACGGAACGCCAGGCCATGAGGGAAACCGAAGTTTCTGGCCAGCAGTCCTCTTCATTTCTCGCACCAACTTGTTGACCTTGTGCATGGTCGCCACCGAGCCCTTGTTAATCTCCGACAGGAGCAATGAGGTGTCGGCCAAAAACTGTGGTGAAGACTGAGTAGCCCTCCAGCTTGCCGTCCCAAGTACTCCTCTGATTGCAGAGATATCTGCCGGTGTCAAATCGGCACTCCAAGGTCTCTTGGGGTCAATGTCCAACTCGTCGATGAACTTGTTGGTGTAGTTCTCCTGGTCCAGGTAGATCTCGCCATTGGAGCTCTGCTGAATCCAGCAGCCAGCAAATTCCAGTCCATCTTCGGCAGAAGACCATTTGCCAAATCTGAACTTCTCACGGAGTTCTTGAACTGCATGGTCGTAGACCTTCGAACCTTCCTTTCCAGCAATGAGGAAGTCGTCAACGTGTAGACCAGCTAAGCCCACAATCTCGAGCTTGCCGTTGATCTCCTCTTGCAGGACAAACAGGCATTTGTCTCCCAGCAACGCCTTCCATCCAGAGCGCTTCATAGCAGCCACCACCGTCTCCCACCATTTTCAAGGTGAGTGTACCAGCCCATAGAAGGCTTTGAGCACCTTCAAAGCACGAGGGTCTCGAGGATCTCCTCCAAAGTAGGTTGCCAGTTCAGGTGGGGCCCAAACATAAAGATCTTCGCCCTCAAGCGATTCATCTGTTTGCAGAAACGCCGACGTGACGTCACCAGCCTTCAGCTTCAGGTTGAGGGCCGCGCAAAGGCATAGGAGCATGTTGCGTCCAACCTTCCCCATAGTGGGTGAGCTCGTCTCGACCTCACAAAGGTTGTGCGCCTGGAAACCCAAAATGACCAGGCGGGCTTTTGCATCGCCATTGCCCTTGAAAGTCAGGACCCAGCGCATGTTCATAATGCGGTTGTAGTCCAAAGAAAGCTTCTCCTCCTTGGTCAGGTTTCGTAGAGCTCGAGAGGTTGCCACTTGGCTGAGTTCCTTTGCTTGAGCCAAGTCAAAGGATTTCTTTTCCTCCAAAGAGAGCTTGCTCCACGTCACCTCCTTGGACTTCTCAAGTTTCTTAGCCAACCAAATGTTGGCCTTCCGGCTGGTGCTGTTCTTCGACAGCCAAGCATAGTCCTCAGGTGACAAATCCACCTCTGCCGCAAAGAAGGTCTCCTTAGGAGCAGGTAGTTCACCACCAGCATCATCCACCAGTCCTTGAAGATCTCCATCAGGAAGTAGTTCTTCTGAAGATGTTGAACTCCGACTTGATGGAAAGTCCTCCGCGATGTCCTTCTCCTCGGTGATCATCTTGCGTCCCTCATAGTTGTCATAGAGGAATTTTCCTTCAGGACCTTCATGAACTCCAGCGTGTCCACCAGGAAGTTCGCATCCGGGTGCAGGGCATTGATTGCTCCCAGCACTGCCTCGAAGTTGAACAGGTAGCCCATCCACGATGTCACTCCCATGTCGAAGCAGGGCTTCGTTGAGTTGGGAAGGGGGAATTGGTTCTCCTTGTACTTCTCCAGGTTCCAGTCCATCATCATCATCATCATCAGCTGGAAGAGCATCATCTTCACCATGTCGTAGATCTTGTCCAGAAGCTCCGGCAGGTTCAGGTTGTAGACCAGCTTGTTGAGGTTCTTCTCCACCAGTGTCTGGTCCTTCAGCTTCTCGACGTAGATCTTGTGTCTCCTTCTCAGGAGGTCGCTTCTGGCCAGTCTTGGGGATGCTGCGTCGTATCTTCAGTGGTCGAGGACCCATCTTCATTTCAAACTGCGTCTCACCAACCCAACGGTCTTGAAGATTGCGTTGGATGGTCAGGTCGTCCTCGATCTTTGCCTCTGGTCCTCCATGAAGTGGACGGACAATAGTCAGCCGCTTGCCAGTCAGCTCGTCCAGCGAGACAGGGCATGTTGTGATCTTTGTTGGGCTGAACAGAGACAGTCTGGGCATGTTGTGGATTCTCACCAAGGTCTTTTGACCATTCTCTTCTCTCACAGTCCAGGTGTCAGGCCTTGGATTGTCAGGCCTGGGAGGTAGTTGAACTTCGGCAGGAGATAGATCTTGTTGCAGCTGCTGTTCACTAGGAACATCTCCAGAGACATCCAAGTAGTAGCGTCCTTGGAAAGCTCGCATGAGCGTCTCTGTGGTCACCGGCGTGCGGTAGATCGCAGTCCCTTCCAAGGTCGATTGGAGTTCTTCTCTTTTGGTGACTGGTCGCAGCTGTGACAATTTGGCCCTTACCAAAGTCGATCCCGTTGCCAACCAAATAGTTGAGCCTTCCACCAGAATGACCCGAAGAGGGCCTACCCAGGATCCTTTCAACTTGCCCGGCTTGACCTTCTGACGCCAAAGCATCACCAGTTGTCCAGTGTGGACCTTCGTAGTTGGCCTGCCCACGGAGTTTGCCAGCTTGCTGAACTTGTCCCGGGCCTTCTCCTTGTCATACTCCAGTTTAGCTCTCTCCCTGGCTTTCAAAAGTCCACCGAAAGCCTTTGAAGCTTCAAGTCCATCGGGGAGAGGCTCAGAGTGGTGGTCCTTGCCATAGACCCATTGGTACGCTGAAAACCCACTACTCCCAATGTGAGAGTTCATTGCATGGGTCACCATGTCGAAGAGCATGTGGACGTCCCATTTGTCGTTCTCTTTCTGCAACTTCAGGACGATTCTTTTGGCAATGCCAATTGCTCCTTCTTCTGCACCCATCAGGTAGTGTGCCTCAGCAGGAGTGCACGTCAGACCAACTCCAGAGCGTGACAGAAAGTCCATAAAGTCAGCTCCAGTGTAGTAGGTTGCAGGATCTGTCACCACCCATTTCGGTGCTGGATGTCGGGCCAACCATTTTGTGAAGGACTTCACAATGTCCAGGCCAGTTGGAGACCATCGATTGCCAACAGGGGTCTGCTTGACAATGTCGATCATCACCAAACCACTTGCGCGATCCCTCCAAAGGATGCCAAAGTGTTTGACCTCACCGTCTTCCAGCTCGAAAACGTCGCTTCCCAAAACCTCAAACAGCTCAGGCTCTTTGCCCATGGAAGCAGGTGGCACCAGTCGAGGCTTGGCAGCTTCCTTGCACTCGGGACACTCCAAAGTTCCGGCCAACTCCACAGCCCAAGCAGGGGATCCACGTGCTCGAAGTAGATCTTGTAGCTTTGAAAATCCAGGATGCCCTGCTGCTCGGTGAACTCTCATCATTAGCTGCTTGATCGATTCCAGCTTCTTTCCTTTTGGGGCCTCGGACAAATCCAAACGTGTCCGTGATAAGGCCATGACCTTCTCCACCGGGAAGTCGGTCTCCAAGTCCACCATGAGCTCCGGCTCCACGTTGAGAAGGTGTTTCTCAGCCAGGTAAATCACCTGCCGGTCCTGGTTCTTCCATTGGTGCTGGATGGCATTGAGAATGCTCTGGCACAGCTTCTCAGGGTAATATGACGATGCTTTTGCTGCATCACCTCTGCATTCCATGTGGGCATGGTCGCCAGGGCACCGCTTGTTGACCTTCAAGAAGAGCTCACGGGACGTCGTAAGGATCATCCATCCTTTCTTCAAAGGAAATCCCTTCCAAGTGAGCCCGTACTGGCACCCGTGAATCTTCACCCTGTACAAAACTCTTCCGTGCCTCTTTGCCATCCTCTCCAAACGCTGAATGGCGTGTGAGCGCCAGCCTGTAACAGCACCAATTGGCCACTCCCATCCAAAGTCATCCGCCTCCAGCACAGGTTCAAGTGACTGTGCAACCTCATCTGCCCTCCTCAGATCCTGGCCACGCCGTTTCAGAAACCGGCTCCAGGCTTCTTCATCTCTCTCCGTCAAATTCTGCAAAGAGGACAGTCGGGTACACGGCAATGACACCCATGTGAAGCGAGGCTTCTTGTTCTTGATGGTCTCGGCCAAAGCGGAAGTTCCCTTCCGAGAATCCAGGTCATACCCGGTCAAGTAGTTTGCCCGCTCACAGAGGAAGCCATTCTTCTCGAAAGTGGCCGTCAGAGTGGAGGTAGGGCTGCAAGCCACTTCAAGTAGATCCAGTTGTGCCTCTGTCGCCTTGAGCACTTCGGTCAAGGGGGCCAGCACGATTGCAGTCAAAGTTGCGGCCTGAGCCAATTTCTTTGCCAAAGGGGGCAAGATTTCTCTTGTGAAACAATTCTTCACCGACAAAATGTCGTTCGTAGTGTCAGATGTCGTGGTGGACGTAGTGCACGTAGGTTGATTGTTGCCATCGTTGCTGCTCTCATTGAAGGTTGAAGATTTGGTTTTGTGGCAGTCAGCCTCCAGCCGTGGGCCACAGTCGCTCTTTGCAGAGCCATTCCAGCCAGCTCCTTTACCAGAGCTCATCCTTTCTCGCAAGGCTCCAAGAGCCGCCCAAAGTCCGTCTAGTCGGCCCCGATGATCTCGGCGCTCCCGTCGCTGAAGATCTCCACCGTCTCGGTCGTCGCCGGTGTCCAATGGGGCGTCTGAGGCTCTTGAACCTGTTGTTTGGGCTGAGACATTGACTTGGCCTTGGCCTTGGCCACAGCAGGAGACGTCGTAGATCTTGCCAGGCTTGGTGATGGGGAGACACTCCTTGTCACTCTTGGGGTCTCCGGCGCAGGTGTTGTCGGGCTCCTTCTGGTAGTCGGCGTTGTAGTGCTCCTCGTGATAGATCTTCTCCCCGGCGTTGTCGCCGCCGTCACCGTCGCTTCCAGAAGAGCTTCTCCCCGGGGCTCGTCCACACGGATGTCGGTTCTGACACTCCCTTGCCCACGGGTCATCACCAGTTGTCGCCCTTTGATCTCCATCACCTTGCCCTGAAAGATCTTTTCGTTCATCTCGTTGGCTTGGTACACCAATTGCAGCTCCTCTTGGGCCATCGCCACCAGTTCCGGCGCAGCTCCCAGTGATCGGGTCTCTCCATGCCCTTTCACCTTGGTCTCGTAGGTCAGCCGCAATCCGCACTTGGGGCATGACGTCCACCTCGCATACTGGTTGGATCTCTCCCTGCCGTTGGAGTGATTGCCGCGACATGGCCATCCAGTCTGTCGAGGGTCGGTGACCGGAGCGGCAATGCGGGATTGGGCCATCTGTTTTCTCCTTCAGCCTTTGGAGTCTTTGAGCCAGGTGCTTCAGAGTCGCATCCATACCAACTCCATGAGGTTGTCCATGCGTAGATTCCAAAGCTTCAGCTCCATACACTGTTGACAACATGCACACGGAACCCCTTCCAAAGTCAGGTCCATGATGTCCAGAAGGGTCATCACTGTTCCCAGGTCCACGTGTGTGTTCAGGTTCATGTGATTGATTGGGCTCATCTAGTTCAGTGTCATCGTTGTTGACAACAGGGTTCTCGCTCATCTCTTTTGACTCCATAGGGCTGTCACAAATGGCTTCCACAGCTTCCCAATTGGGTCGCATTTGCATGTGCCTGCAGCCGCGTCCACCACACCAAGGAATTCGGCAGGGAAACGTAGTCGGAGTCCATCCAGTTGAGGTAGCTCCACGACGATGGAAGGTCACTTCAGCCATCACCAGCTCATCTTCATCCTTCTCTTGCTTGACTTCCAGTTCACCAGGTAGATGAAGTGTTTCAGAAGTGACAATGACGTCGTCGTCATCCAAGTCCAGCGGGTCTTCCGGCTCCAGGTAGTCGTCCAAGGGAGATGCAGCCAAAACTCCAAGTCCATCATGTGGTCCTCCCTCCATGTCGGCATCTTCAATGTCGTTGGCCCTGTTGGCAGCTCGTCGCACTGCCTCATGAACTCCGAGACCACCATCGGAACGTTCTCGATTGGCACGACGTCGATCGTTTCCAGAACGTCGCGCTCTGCCAGGACCATGAGGATCTCCACCACCACCATCGTCTCCACCAGGCCCATCATCTCCGTGATCAGAAGGAGGTCGTTGTAGTCGGCCCAAAAGTGAAGCCAGGGATTGGGGATCCTCCGCCAAATCAATTGCCACATGTCGTCCTCGAAGACGAATGAGAGGGTTCGTCCACCATGAACCGTCAGGAGCTTGGTGTGCGAAGTACTCGCCACAGTAGGCCACCACAGCATTCCTTTCCCAAAGTTCCCGGCCGCCCAAGAGGGGCGGTGTCATTTCAGCCTGACCATCCAGCAGGTAGAAGCTCGTCATCTTGAGGGCCTTGGTCTCGATGTCCAAGCGTGAAGTCGCTTGTTGGGTCTGGCCATTCCCAAACCTGAACATGGGCCTGTCGTGCAACACCACGTGGTAGGTCGGCACGTCGAAGGAGTCCAGCATTCTGGCCATGCTTGTCACCCCACAGACTGACTCCGTGGCGCCAGTGTCAATGATAGCCTTCAGTGCGTTCATCGACGTCGTGGCATGGTCACTTTGAAGTGACATCACATTGACAAATTCCATCTGGCCGTTCCCATTGTCGGTCTGGTACTTCTCAATGTCGACAAAATAGTCCATGGCATAGTTCACCTTCGAAGGTGAAGACTTGCTGAACTTCCCCTTCTTGCCCTTGTACATCGCCTTGCCCTTGCTTTTGGATTTGCCACCTTTGGTCGGTGAACCAGATGGGCTTCCACCCTTGGCAGAGAACCGGTCCGGGCAACTCAAGTAGCCGTGGTGCATGCTTCCACAGATGAAGCAGGGCCCATAGGAAGTCCTCTTTCCTTTGGCCTTCCCTTTTCCTTTCATGGATCCTTTGGTGGATCCCTTCATTCCAGCTGGGTCGTAGTAACCCCTTGCAGCACGAACTTTGGCAACTGCCTGCCTTGCCTCCTGCAAGGTTTTGTTTGCCTCTTTGGCTATACTAAAAGCTTCTTGATACCGATCATGTTCTGGAATGGATCCCAAGTCACTTGTGTCTTCTCTGTTGCTCTCTTCATTCCAGTCCCATGATTCATCTTGCCATTCGTCGGTGCCGTAGGTCTCCTCCTCGTAGTAGCAGCCATCCCAGTCAGATGACCAGTAGGCATCCTCATCGGCACCCCACCAATCCTCTGTAGACCAACCTTGGTCCTCATCTTCATAGGCGGTGTCGTCCCACTCGTTGTCCTGGAACCACACCATTCGTTTTGGCCTTTTGCCCATCCCATCATCTGCACTTTCATCAGCGAAGAGCGTCCGCAAAGCCCGTCTCACCTCGACAAATCGGGTGGAATTGGATGTCAACGTCAGGATATGTTGCTTCTCCTGCGATGACAGCTTTGCCGCCTTCAGCAACCTGTAGCCCCTCAGCTCATCACCAAAGAAGTCCGTCTCCAAGGATCTCCTGAGCTCAGAGGCCGTCTCTTCATCCTCAGCTGGCACTGCAGGTCCTGTCGGAGATCTCGAAGGTGAGATCGGAGGTTCTCGTTCACGAGCTGTCCCGACGCCCACATTGGCAGCTTGAACTCGTTCGGAACGTGCACGTTGTAGTGCTTGTTGCAACTCAGTGAACAACTCCTCCTCTCTGACCAACAGCTGCGGTATCGTCTCCGATGGAAGCCTCCGCATGTTGCTCCATCTCTCCAGCCTCGAGAAGCTGTCAGGTACTGGAAGTCGTTGTAGTGGGCTCGATCTGAGCACTTCCAGCAGCTTGTCCAGGCCATTGTTGGTGTCATACTCCAGGGGATCCAGGTGCCTTACAACAGACTTTGCAGCTCCTTGCAACTTCTGCCACACCCGAGAAGCTGCTAAGCGCCTCTCGTTTTCCTTGAGGCTCAGCGTGTACCACCGGCACGCCGTGGCAAAGGCCTCGAACGTCGCCGGGTCTCCGGTCCATGTCGGGACCCCATTGTCCTCCGTCTTCATCTCGTCCAAGACCCACGCCGAAGAGCTCGTCCAGGAAGAAGGCCACGTAAGTGTAGGAGAAGTCCACGAAGAAGTCCAAGAGGAAGTCCACGAAGGGGCCACGTAGATCTCGGCAAAGAGGATCACCAGGAAATAGGGCTTGTAAAAGCGCCGCACCAAGGCCAGCAGCAGCCGCGCGAAGAGCTCGAAGAAGCACCACGCCAAAGCCAGCAGCACCCGCGCGTAGGGCTCGAGGAGAAGCCGCCGCAGCCACCAACCAGAGGAACCAGAAGAGCATGTAGAGAAGAAAGTGCAGCCACCAGCAGCCGCCCCGCGAGATGCCAAAGAGCTCCGCAAAGGCGTTGAAGGTGGGTAGGATGTAGGCCGCCACAAGTGCCCCACCAGGGGCTCCGCTACCATGCAACGGGCACAGCGCAGTGGATGACCGTCCCTAGCTATAGGGAAAAGGGGGTTTGCGTTCCACCTCACGAACCAGCTCCACAGGGAGCAGCGCGAATCCTTTTGGCTCGATCCCGCCCTACGGTAACGGGCAGGTGCATGTAAAAGTCACATGACACATGTATGCCATGCTCACAATAAGGATTTAATTCTCCCACCCCCGTTAAACTTCTATATTCGCTGAAGATCTTCGATAAGGGTTTAATTCTCCCACCCCCGTTAAACTTCTACATTAATTGAAGATCTTCAATAAGGGTTAATTCTCCCAACCCCCATTAAACTTCTACATTCATTGAGGTTTAATCCTCCTACCCCGTTAAACTTCTACATTCATTGAGGATCTCCAATAAGGGTTTGATGGTGATGATGATGATGATGGTGATGATGATGATGATGATGGTGATGATGATGATGGTGATGATGATGATGATGATGCGTTGCCTGTCGTGGTTGCAGTATATAAACTCAGCACTTTACCGCTCCTCGAACCTTTGCCGCCCATGAAAGTGGAGCCAAGCGGTGTGTGGGTCGCCCATCTTCAACTGGCGTCCACAGGATTGTAATCAATGGTAATCAATGGTATTGTGATTAAAAAAAAAAATAGATCAAGCTAAAATACATACCATATATACATAAGATGATATACATAACATATAGAATTATGATATACTGTGTATATAACAAAGATATACATAATTTATTGCATAAACACATTTATCTGTATATGAAGATTTTGTCAATGTATTTGGTTATTGGCCCTGAGATTGATCATAGGGCAATGAGATCCAGTGCCACAACTTTAAAAGCCGGTCTCAGTCCCACCTCGCCGAAGTGGCTTTGACGTCAGTGATGGTGAGAGCGAAGCGCCCAAAGGGGCTCACAACGCTTTTGTGTATGTACCTATAGATGCAGGGGCACAGGGGCAGAGGTCTTGGGAGTCTTGGACAGTATTTTGTTTAGAACTGTGTTTGTTCTTGGATTTTATGGGGCGTAATATCGTGTACCTTTGTAATGCTTGCAGGACCCTGCATTTGTGTGACTAGGTCTGATTTCTCTTCCACCTTGTCTTGAACATCCACCATGACCTACAACTATGGCACCTATAACAACTCTCAAAATTTTCCCCAGCCTCTTAGAATGGTCTATTAGTAGAGGAACTTTGAAGAAATTCTTGACATGTTCCCCATGCTCTCTGGCATTCGCTACAAAATAAATCTGATGTATAGTAGCTTCTGCCCTTGCCATTTGACAGCGACAGAGCAATCAGGTGTCTGTTCTTGCTCTTGTTCTCCTCATCCTAATATGATATATGTATACAATATATAGACATCTTATGAACTCTTGGAACTTTAGATAATAATCTGTTCTCCTTTGTTCCTTCATTTCAGTCTTCGTGCGTTCTCGCCTTTCTTTAGCCTACGCATTTCTTCGTGCTTTGTTGCTTGTTCGCTTCATGCCAACAGACTGCCTGTCTTCGTGTATTCAAGCGTTTAAAAAGCCTGCGGGATGGCAAGCATCAGTTGAAGTGCAGTGTTCCCAGAGATTCGCCACATGGTGAAAAAGCAAACTGATATTGAACATTATTGAACTGTTGTTGGATTATTGTTGGCTCAATTACTGATATTCCTGACCCCAGACGCTAATCAACGTGCCAAGCGGCAACTGCTGACGTCGCCACTGGCTGACCCTTTTGTGGCGATTGGCTGCACGGCTGCGTCAAACACACACTAAAATGACGTCGGCCGGATATACCCTCAACATGCTCGTTGCTGCAAAGAGTCCGAAGACATCGAAGCAGGTGGATACAGACTAATTAATAAATAAATCTAATCGGAGAAAATTACTATATATATATATTACTATATGTATCGTGGCTCCAGCAAAATAGCTTTGGAGTTTTGCACTCTCCTCACCCACCAAACTGTGTTCGGATGTCCACTCATGTAAAATTTATGATACCCTGACATCACCTGAAAAAATTGAAAACCATTGGGAGAAAAAACAGCGCGTGGTGCTGTCATCTACCAGTACTTTATGTAATCATGGCAAGATTTTCAATAGACTCTGATTAAGCACTCAACATAGAATGCCTTGACAAAACTCTCTCGATGGTAGCCGGTGGCCAGCTGTCTTGGATTTAATCCGCGGTGCTTTTCAACTCACGGCGATCTGGTATGGACCTGTAGGTTTCTCTGCCATGCCTGCTATTAAAAGAGAAATTCTTCCCTCGCTTGAAACAACTGTCCACTCCTGCGCTTCTGAAGGGTGCAAGCGTTTCTTCCAGAAAACGCAAGTAGTATGCTGATTGGTTTGGTATTCGTAACAGAACTCTCTTGACTCAGCATGTGTGGGCAGTTTGTTTTTCAAGCCAGCAATAATGCATGTGCCTCTGTCCTCTTTTTCCGGTACCACAGTCATAAACCATCTCGTTAAATATCTATTAAGCAACCAGAATAGGGGGTCATTTTACATCATCCCGTTGCTAGGGGCAAACCCAAGAAGAACCCCCAATTGGGGATGTTTTTGTCCTGGGAGGGACATGCGGAAAGGCCGCGCAACGCCGACCCCTTTTGAGCCTCTGGCAGTGGCAGGCCTGCGTTTTATTCACACTACAGCGACGTCCTCACGCCCTGAGTGCAGGGTGTTCTTCTTGGCATTTCCCACTTCCCACCTTAAAAAAGAACGTGAAGGAACTACTAGTATAAAAAGTTTAAGTTTCAGTCACATTTCAGTGTAGACTTCAACATCCAAGTGTTTGTCAATTGCAATCAGGTATATAAGAGGGGTGACAAAGTGATCAAAAATGGAGAAATCATGAAGATGACGCTGGCGTTCAGCATCGCCTTCTTCTTCTTCGCTTGGTACCAAAAAAAACGACATATGTAACTTGCTACATTCACACCATCTCCCAGACAATTAAGCCATGGGATTTACTTTACAGCAGTTGTCCAAATCATCAGTTATATATATAGTTATATAAGAAAAGATAGAAAAGGACAAATCATGAAAAAACAGTTCTAATATGATCCTGAAAAAGTGTTAATTTGGCTTCCCGGTTCTGCAGTGCCATCATCATCCCATCATCCCTGAGCTGTATCTTGAGTGCTCCAGTGCTGTGCTTCAGGCCCGAGAGGCGCAAAACACTCATCAAAGGATTCTCGAATGAATGTCTTGTCGAGACCTTTTCCTGAGATTTCTGCGCATGGATATGAATCTGGAACCAGAAATCTACAAGAAACGAAATGGATGATATATATATATATATATATATATGTGTGTGTGTGTGTCTGCTATCACAAAAGCATCAAATGTAGCAACTTATAGAAATCACATGAGTCACAAGCAGGATTCCATAGGCCAGAGTGCCAGGAAATATCCAAGGATTACCAATTGCAGGCCTCAGTTTCCCCCCTGTCACCAGGGCTCCAATGAATACGATCTTGGTGATCCGCTTTTCATCTTTTCCCCAGGGCTCGGCATCCGCTTCATCACTGACGTCCATGACCGCGTGGAAGACGTGCTTGAAAGGATGGCTTTTGACCGCAAGGATGCCTTTTATTCTGAAGATGGTGCCTGGGCAGGATAATGTTCATGGGATTGGATGGAATGCCACGTGGAATGTGCTTGCACGTTCAATCTTGAGGTTCTCGAAATGCAAAGCCCATTCATGCAAAATCAATGAATGATAATGAATCCAATGCTGGTATTTTCAGGAAAGAGAATAGCGCAGTGCAAAGTCATCCGATACATCGGTTCTTTTCAGCTCGGGGTTCGCTTTCAACAGCTGTTCCCACTGAAGATTTGCAACTTCCTCCCACTAGACCGCAACGCTGGGTGCCTTTCTCAGGTGGCAGTTGCCCCAAAGTCTGCATGAAAGCAGAGAGCTTTGAAGGCAGCCTTGAAAAAAGTCGCTACAGAAGGGCAAGGGCTGCAACCGACGTCAGCATCCGCAGGAATTATCAACCAACATCAACAAACAAGTTCAAAGAGCCAGCTGGCGACCTGTTCGAGCTATTTTGATAAGGTTCGCCTGTAAAAAAAAAAAACATGGCCAAGTTCTGCCAAGTTGCAGTTCTCCTTCTCTCACTAGTGACATAGAGTTCACCCTGCTGTCATGTCGACTCCTTAGTTGTCAAGCTAGCCAGCAACAGGTCGTGGTGGGTGCGTGAGGCAAATGATCGCACCAGGCTTCGGGGTAATTTGTTGAGGTTCTGCTGGCATCCAGCTTCTACGCTCGAACTCGAACCCCAGCATTTCTGTGGATAATAGACTGATCTGTTGTCCGCCATCCCAACATCTCCCAACTTCAGGCCAGTTCACTTCTGCTTCTTCGTCACATGGCCATGTTCGTCGACATGTCCATGTCCATGTCCTCCATGTTCGCCGTGTCCACCGTTTTCGCCGTGGCCATGGTCCTAGCGATGCCAAACAGCTCCATGACTGATGTTTGCACCCTCTAAACAACACTAGTACAGTAAATGGTGGTGTCATCCTCTGATAAGATTGATGGTATATATATATATAGCTGATATATATATATAGTTTATATATATATATAGTTTATATATATATATA
>Ga0126342_10006745_pt1 | contig 20422 bp, 14 predicted proteins | sample Cyp1metagenome_FD_92528 | JGI IMG/M metagenome (GOLD analysis project Ga0126342, IMG submission 92528) | Coral microbial communities from Lord Howe Island, Old Settlement Bay, Australia - Cyphastrea 1 metagenome | ecosystem: Host-associated > Invertebrates > Cnidaria > Coral ...
GATCAGATACATTTTTTTTTCATACCTTCCGAGGAAAACAGAATTATAGAACAACAGGGTACGGTAAATAACCGTACCTTCGTCCTCCTCAACTTCCGTTCTATAATTCCGGCACTGACCATACATCTTCATGTCTGCAGATCTACATCTTCAATCTTCACATCTTCACATCTGCAGACCTTCATCTTCAGGTCTTCTCGTCTAGAGATCTTCCTCTTCACATCTTCCTCTTCACATCTTCTCTCTCTCTCTCTCTTCTTCTCTCTCTCTCTCTCTATGTCTCTGTCTCTGTCTCAGTCTCAGTCTCTGTCTCTGCCTGTCTCTGTCTCTTTCTCTGTCTCTTTCTCTTTCTCTGTCTCTGTCTTTGTCTCTGCCTCTGTCTATGTCTATGTCTCAGTCTCAGTCTCAGTCTCTGTCTCTGTCTCTGTCTCTGTCTGTCTCTGTCTCTGTCTTTGTCTCTGTCTCTGCCTCTGTCTCTGTCTCTGCCTCTGTCTATGTCTCTGTCTCAGTCTCAGTCTCAGTCTCTGTCTCTGTCTCTGTCTCTGTCTCTGTCTCTGTCTGTCTCTGTCTCTTTCTCTGTCTCTGTCTTTGTCTCTGTCTCTGCCTCTGTCTATGTCTCTGTCTCAGTCTCTGTCTGTTTCTCTGTTTCTCTGTTTCTCTGTTTCTCTGTCTCTCTGTCTCTCTGTTTCTCTCTCTCTCTCTCGCTCTTGTCTAACGTCTCTCTTAAGGCAGAGGCAGCGCCGACGGATCGCCACGAAACGTGGTAGGCGCAATGTTTCGTGCACATCAGGCGTCAAAAACTGAAGAATAGTTACAACTTTGATGTTTCCCGCGGCACCCCTTTCGCACGAAATACACGTTGAACGTCAAAAACTGAAGAAAAGCTGCAACTTGTGTTGGCCTAAAGTCACTTCTTTTGCACGAAATGGGCGTCAAATGTCAAGAACTGCGGAAAGTTGCAAGTTTTGGTGGGCCGGAACGGGCCGGCGTACTGGAGCGGTGATGATAGCAGGGGTCCTTTTGAGATCTTCCGGCGATCCTCTGGATCGGCCCTGGTGCCACGAAACATCGCTATGATCGCACGAAGTTGCGTTTTTGAATGATGTATGGTACGAATCGTCTTTTGGGCGCTGCGTTCTCGTCTACGTTGGTGTCTGCTGTCTTTGATAGGAGATGCCTTTTGGCATAGCTGTGTCTTGGATCGTCGCTGTGCCATGCGCGGAATTGTCGCAGGATTCTCCTTGTATTCCATTTTGCATTACAATTCGGCTGGCAAAAGGTTCTTGTTGGAGACAGCTCTGCTTTTTTTGGTAAATTGGACGATTTTGGTTTTCTTTGCAAATTTCCTTTTCAAAATGCTTCGAAAATCATAATTTTCGGGCTTTGGGCTGAAAGCTGTTTTTTTGTGACAGTTGGTGGGGTTTGCGAAAACTGAGGGTCGCCGTGCCATGCATGGAACTGTCGCAAGACTCTTCTTGCATTCCGTTCTGCATTAGAATTCGGCTGGCAGGAGGTTCCTGTTGTGGACGGCTCTGTCTTTTGCAATTTGGACATCGCTCGTTTTCTTCATAAGATCCTTATAAAAACGCATTTCGCAGCTTTGGACTGGGAAGGTGGTTTCGCGACGGTTGCTGGAATCTGCCTAAGCTGGCATCCCTTCTTCACACATATCTGCACATCATGACATATCATCTTCACAGGTGTTCAGACATGTCCACACATTTTCGTCCCGCATCTGCGCACATCATCACACCTCATCTGCACACATCTTCACACATTTTCTGCACGCACATGTGCGCACACACACACACATCACCACACATCTCCTTGACAGATCTTTTTCTCAGATCTTCACATATCTCCACGCATCTTGCCACGCATTCGCGCATCATCTTGGCCCATCTGCACACCTTCCTGTAACATCTTCCTCCACAGACACCGCCCAACGCATTTTCCTTGCAAATGACGCAGGACATTGTTGCATAGGAGAAACTGGGAGTACTGATGCCAATCGCGTTGAACATGTCACTAAAGGGTATCCACCTGATTTCGTTGTCTCCCTGGTAAAATGCATGTGGAATGCAGGTTTTGGCGGTGTGTGATTCAGGGCACCAATCTGGATTAGCTCCTTTTTAAGCAAAGGATGGTAAAGGTGTGTCAAGCCATGACTAAGCAAAGACATGCGAAAAGGACTGGCTCCGGAGTTGCGTGCGTAAAAAACACAGATGCGATTTCGGGCACTGACCCGGGTTTATTGATTTTCAACGTCTATCTTGACATCTTTGCAGCCTCACATCTTTGCACTTTCACATTCTCACATCTTCATGCCTTCACGTCTTGGCATCTTCACGCCCTCCCACCCTCACATCCTCCTATCTTCACACGCTTACATCTTCACATCCTCACACCTTCCCACCCTCACATCCTCACATCTTCACCTACTCACATGTTGGTATTCTCATGTTTTCATATCTTCGAACCCTCACATCCTCACATCTTCACATCCTCACATCTTCACCTTCTCACATCTGCCGACCTATATCTCCACATCTGCTCACTTACATCATCACATCTTCACATCTTCACATCTTCACATCTTGACATGCTCTTGTCTTGACATCCTCAAATCTTGACATCTTTTATACCTTCACATTTTCTCACCCTCACACCCTCACACCCTCACATCTTCACACTCTCACATCCTTGTATCTCAATGCCCTCACATCCGCACGTACTAACGCATTGACATCCTCACAGCTTCACATCTGCTCACCTCACATCTTCAAATCTGGACATCTTCCGAACCGCACATCTTCAGATTCCAACATTCCCTCAGCGCTCTCGGGCCAACCGTCGTCTAGTTTCACCATAAAAAACTAAGGTATACTAAGGTATTGTATATTGATGATCCCCAAAAATGTTCATGGTTAACTGGTAAAAAAAATGATTTTTGAAATATTGATGGTTTCACCATGAATAAACCATGGTTATTCCATATATTCCATATATAAACCATGGTTAACTGTTGGATTTTTTTGATGCACACGGCCGACCACACCACGGCCGACCACAAGGTCCCCTCGACCCGACCAGACTTTTGGACCAGGTCTCCGGCGCCCGAATTTTCCGAGCCTCAGTTCACAGGATGTCACCTGGATCTACATATCTGGGTAAAATCATAGTACTCCCAATATATATATAATATGTTATATATATAACATATATCTATATCTATCTATCTATCTATCTATCTATATATGTATATATATATATAATTATGTATATATATATTCCCATGGTATTCCCATGGTATTGCCATGGTATTCCCATGATATCTGGGCAAATGATATTAAATCATTATTGGGAATGAACTATATGTACTATATTGAAGTGAATTTAAACCGGATGAATGGGAATATTATTTTTTTTTTAATGGGTATATCAATGAATTTGGGGGAGTCAATGGATAATCATTGATAGAAAGTGATTAAACAAAACCGACTGATGCATTGGTACCTGGATAAAAATTACCACCGGACAAAGATCTATTGATATACCACTTTCACTTAAGGGCGCGAACATCTATTTATTCTGAACCATTCGTATTGCTGTGAAGATATGGGGAAATGCCATTTGTATGAACAAATACCCTTCCCATTTGTGAACGTGTGTGAAGCAATTCATGCATATGTCTGGTTTGGATCCATGCCCTTTCCATCTTTTAAATTACGTAAAGTATCAGATGAATAGCACGATTTAACCTACCTACAATGGTGCATTTTTTCATGAAAATGAAGCATATGACTATGATCATTCAATTTTGTGTTTGAAGCCGTATGAAGAATAGGTGACATTCATTGGGACTCTGATCATACTTGATACTGGTTGGTGGTTGACCTACCCCTCTGAAAAATCTGAGTTCATCAGTTGGGATCATTATTCCCAACTGAATGGAAAGTCACACATTTCCATGGTTCCAAACCACCAAGCAGGATTTTTTTGGTCATTTTCTATAGCTATTCTATAGTTTCCAGGGTAAATCCATCGTTTTACCATATGAAGCCCCCAAGCAGTTGAAACAAAGCCCTGGTTTCCTGCATTGCCTGGAGCCCTCGACCCTGGGGACCCTGGGGACCCTGCCTCCCGTCTCAAGGGATTCACCAGCGGCCAGCGAAAGACCTAAGTGTGATGTTTGTTCCTAAGATTTGCAGCCCCAGATGATGATGGACAAGCTAGTATGTAAATATACATATATATATATATATATGCGTATATATATACATACACGTATATACATACATGTATATATACCTACACGTATACATGCGGTATATGAGGGTTTGTTTCATGGTCTTAGAACCTTTTCTTCTGCATCTGATCACCAATCATCCAAAGTATTTGGTGGATTTCAACCCCTACAAGGTGGTGCCAGCATCATGTCTATCAACCATTGATGCATATTGGGGAAAAAACGTCACCAATAAAAAAAAAAACATTTTTTCAGAATGGACATGAAAACCATGTGATATTCACCTAGTTACTAACACATTTGTCCCATGGTCATCCCAGGTTAGCTGGTCTCCACTGGTCATTCCGTTCGGCAATCCGTTCGAATTGTCCTTTTTGACCGTCCAAGAAGTGGCAACCACCAAGATCACCAGGCCGTGGTGGGATCACCATGACTTGGCTGGTTACTCCTCTGGTAAATTGGCTGGTTGACCTACCCCTCTGAAAATCATGGTTTATTGTTTAATGGGACTAATGATTGTGATTCAATGGGATATTAATGGGATATACCCTCTGGAAAGTTGTTACAGTTTGCGAACTTGAAAAATAGCATGGTGGATCTTTCCATAGTTGTGTGGCTACGTTTACCAGAGGGTAAATCCATTGCATATTGAAGTCATAAACCACCATAGCTTTTGTATACACCATTGAATATATTGATGATCCCCTACTGGTGAGAATACCCTTGACTGTATCAACCGTTACATCCATTACTAATATGGACATTTCAGAAACCTAAATTAGAGTACCTACCATTAATACAAGGCCTAAAAATCAGGGCTACATTTCAGGGAATATCCCCACAATAATATGTGGCCTCATATGGTACAGTACCTCGGTTTTAGAATCCTGAAATTCCCATTGGTTTACAATATTGATATCCCCCCATCTAAAATCCAAGGTACAGATCAAGGAATTTCCATTGTAAACCATCGATGTTGGGGTGCCCCCATTTCAGGAAACCCCCGTATGGACATTACCCTCTGGTAAACTAACATAGCTATGGAAAATCACCATCTTTAGTAGGTAAATCAACGAAGTAAATGTGCCATTTTCAATAGCCACTGTGGATGGTTTCGGTGGTAAACATACCATCTGGTTGGTGGTTGACCTACCCCTCGAAAAATGATGGAGTTCGTCAGATTCGATCATCATCCCAACTATTGGGGAAAATTACAAATTCCATGGTTCCAAACCACCAACCAGTATATATATATATATATACCATGATCATCCTATGTATATATCCCATTTATAGGTGGTAAACATCCCATTCTTTATAGAGGTTCGCAACCACCATCCTTTTGCTGCAGGATTTCGCAACCTCCCCAATGAGTTCCCCAGCTGGTGCTGGTGCTGGACTGTTGGCCGCATTCTGCGCCAGGCGCACCTGGACGTGTTCCAGTTGAAACTTGGGGAAACTATGGGAAAATATGGGGAAACTATGGGAAAATAGGGGGACACTGTCATATCCCAGTATATCACCATATCATGTTTCATCGAATTGCTGTTTCTATGAAGAGTTCTCACTTCCATTCAGCCCCATGCTTTTTCTGATTGGTATCCCCATCATTTCCGGGAATCACGGCAATGGAATCATGTAAAATCTACCCTCTGCTAATTTTACATAGCTGTTGAACATGGCCATAGAAATAGTGGATTTACCATTAAAAATGGTGGATCTTTCCATAGTTTTTGGTAGGTTTACCGGAGGGTACCATTGGCAGTTTGATGCTTTTCACCAGACACCTCCTGGTTGGTAGTTTCAACCCCTCTGAAAAATATTAGTCCGTTGGGATTATTATTCCCAATATATGGAAAAATAAAAAATGTTCCAAACCACCAACCAGCCTCCATATTTTTCATGGGGGTTTTGCAACGCCCCTGTCGGATACACCGCACCATCTGCCAGAGGCTGTGATTCTCCTTGGCCATGCCATCGATTAAGGCGTCGAGGTGCACCTTGGTGAGTTATGGTAGATTTACAGATGGATTATACAATGCCCCCAAACGATAGCGTTCAGTTGGTGCCAATAACTCCAATAACTATGGTTTATGATACGCAAATAACTAGCTATATATGGATTACCCTCTGGTAATTTGTCAAAATAGCTATTGAAAGTGGCCCAGTCGAAATAGTGGATTTACCCAGCTAGAAAATGGTGGATCTTTCCATAGTTATGTGGCTGTTTACCAGAGGGTATATGAACATATAAAGTGGCCCTCCAGTTTAACGACCTGGTGTCAAATATTGGTGTCATCAAATTTGGAAAATCTTAAAGTTGGAGGCTTCGAATTGGGTCATCTATGAACTGGATCCATCGCCATGACTTGTAAATGGGTGGTTTTTGCACCATTCAAAAAAAGGCACAAAAAAAGGCTACTGGAAAAAAGGGGTTAGACATGGCCAATCCACAATCAACCCATTTGGGTTGATCGCATCCGTTCATATTCAACTGGTCACAGTCGTAAGTTCATCCCCTACTTTTTACCATGTTTGATATTGGAGTGGCTAATATGAAGACTGACCATCAGTTGAAGCCGTTTAACCATCATACCAATGGTTCAATCAAGCTCTATTAACCATTCTTAACCATTATCAACCATTCTTAACCATTCTTAACCACTATTAAGCCCTATTGATCCCTATTAATCCCTATTAACCATGGTTTTTTCCCAACATCTTTCCCCTTTCCGAAGTTTCCTCCACAACGAAACCCGGGCACGTCCCCCAAGCTCTCCAAGGAGTCGTGGATGATGTCCATCAACTCATGAATCCTGGTGCTGTGGGTAACCAACGTAACGAGATGTAGCTTGATATAGACTACCACGAACCATCCATTTAGGAATGGTTTATACCATGTGGGGGCCCCCCTAGATAGCTAAGTTGGTTTATAAATCCCATGAATACTATAGAATGAGGGTAAAACAATGTCATAAACCATCCATTTAGGAATGGTTTATACCACTTTAATAGGTAAATCAACGAACTTTCTATGTGCCATTTTCAATAGCTATGTGAAATTACCAGAGGGTAATGTCCATCTGGGGGTTTCCACAAATGGGGGTAACCCCCCAATTGATGGTTTATAAGGGAAAATCCATCTATAAATGGATGATTTGGGGGTACCCCCATTTTAGGAAACCTCCATATCTATGATCTGAGTAACCAAAGATATATATCTATAATGATAAATGTGGTTATAGATGTGGTTTTGGATATAACTACATTAGCTAACTGTATCCATGGGCTACTGTATGTAGTTTGATATATCGTTAGTGGCTATAGATTTCTGTATAGATATAGTTGCCAAACATGATATCGATAGGTTTATGGCAACCCCAAGTCATAGATGCCGAAAAGTGGGAAACCTGGAAGATGGTGATTTTCCATAGTTTTTTGTATGTTTACCAGAGGGCAACATCCTGGTGGCACACTGACTTTTCGCGATCTTTTTGGGGCTTGCTTTTTGTTTGTTATCCCCAGATGGAACAGATTGGAGAAGTAAATCATCGTAAAGATCTATTGGGTATCTACTTTTACTAGGGGTATTGGTTTGATATAGATAGATATAGTTACTAGGGGTATTGGTATTGTTTAGATAGATTGCTTTCTTTTCTATCTTTTTGGCACGCTATGTATTGGTTTTACATAGATAGATATAGACATAGCGGGAATTGGGGATATACGTATATATATATACGTATATATATATATATATACGTATATATATATATATATAACCACGAAGTTTCTTCTCTAAGCACAATGGGTCACAAAAAACCACAATGGGATTGCAGTACGAATTTGTCTCGGTGGGAAAGTCAACCTCTACCCCCTAAAAAAGATTCAAATAAGCTTTACTCTCTGGTAAACTAACAGAGCTATGGAAAATCACCATTTTTATATAATGGGTAAATCCACTATAAATGGCCATTTTCAATAGCTATGTTAGTTTACCAGAGGGTACTTTTCTATCTGAAAGGATTGAAGTTCTAAATTTCAACTGCAACTTTTGATAGGGGGTTTGCGAAAAAGATGGGGAATTCTTGATGGGACATGTGAGGAAAGTTTCATGGATGGATCCTACTTGATAGAAAACTCAGATGTGGATGCTCCTGTTCCCAGAATTAAGTTGTTTCATGGCTATGGAAGCCATGCCGCATGTTTAGATAAATTGCCCATCAGAAATGGCAATTTTCCATAGCTATGTGAAATTGCCAGAAGCTTATTTTATCTCCTTAACTAGAATTCAACTGACACTAAGTGTGGACGTACCCAGGTAATGGGATTAAACCAATCACTGCTTTCTGGTGGGATTGGTGGGCAAAACCTACAGGAAACCCATAGCTTTTACCAGTGAATCCTGGTTCGGTGATGGAAGGCTTGCGATGATTTTACATTTTTGTCGGCATTTGCTGTTGTGATGATCTGATTGAAGTAACCTTTTCTTTCCAACACGTCAGGGGTTTGTGTCTCCATATTTTTTGAAGTTACGATCTCCCCCCAATTTTTCCATTGTGATAGGTCACAACCAGGATTATCACGTTTCAATAGTGACACCGAAAAAACATATTCACCACCCGCTGGCTCTGGTTGCAGGACATTACCATCATGTATCCTCCGGTAATCAAACGTGGCACTGGGACACTCCTCCATTTACACATGATTTTCCCATCGAAACGTCCATCTATATAAGATTTTGCATTGCCATGTTTGATGACACCGGAGGGTCGTTGAACCGGAATCGGGCCATTTTCGGTGGATTCCCCCTACTATGGCGAGTGAGGTCGCAAACAAATCGTCTAAATATATGGTTCTATCATGCTAAATGTCCATTTTACAGGTGATGTCCATCCATGTTTTCCCTATCTCAAGTCATAATGTACATCCCTAAGTTGTCCATAAAAAACATCCATAGTTTCTATAGAGCATATGTACCAGGGTCATGGTATAGGTATTAAGTCGTTTCATGGAAGAATGGATCAACTGATAAGAAGAGTCGGAGTTGGTTCCAAAATTCCAGCCAAATATATCTCCATGAATAACTGGTTGGTGGTATACCAACCCCTCTGAAAAATATGAAAGTCCGTTGGGATTATTATTCCCAATATATGGGAAAAAAAGCAAAAATGTTCCAAACCACCAACCAGCCTCCATTAACCAGTATTTGCCACTATTAACCATCATTAACCATGGTAATCACCCAGTTTCCCATCATTTTCCAAAGCACCAAACCACCAACCAGATAATGATGTCAACCCTGGATGAATCGCCTGCAAACGGCTCTTGATATCATTTTCTTGGGCGACGATTTTTTCAGTGTCAGATGATATGACTATCGGGGGAGTAACCCTCGAAGTAAACAAAAACACATGGGTTTACTAATGCCGGGTTGACGTTAATCAACATTATTGGTGATTTTTCTGAGCCTTTTTTTGCACCTCATTCGTATCCCACTAATATCCATGAATAGCCCAAAATTCACGAATACCCCAGGAATATATCCTACCTCATTCAAACATTGATATGAGTGGCTTGTTAATTGATATTCTGGGGTGGGCTTATTCATATATCCCCACAAACATATCCATTAATAGCCCATTATTAATATGCTTATTCATATCCCACTAATATCCATGAATAATCCCCATTAATATATCCCCAGTATTCTATGAAGTCCTCATTTTTTGCATGGTTCCCACTTTTCTAAACCGACCCCCTAAAAACGGACGAGGGCTCCTGAGGCAGCTTGAGGCACGTTGCCGTAACAACTCCTCGCCAGGAAGGTTGAAAAGTTTCGACTGTGACGGCGCTTTCTTTTTGGGGTTCATAAATGGTTCGTATATTCCAAGAATGAGTTTTGTTAAGGGTATTTAACATGATTGGCTAATAGATGATTGGAACTAGATGGAATTTAATAGATGTTTCTATTTATAGATTGTGATAATCGCTGGTTGGCAGAAATATATGTAATAGATGGATTGGGTGGATGTTGGAAATAAATACTTTGAACATTGTATCCAGCTTTGTGAATAAGAGATGATTCCGATTAAATGTTAATACGAAATGGTGAGTATAGTATTATTAAATATTCAATATTGAATCATTAATGATCTAAATTGATAAATATCAATATTATCTTCTATCATCTATCATTAATCAATGATTCAATATAGATGGTTAATGATAGATGGTTGGTGAAATGAAAAAATGGCGAATCTTTGGCGCATCTTCACCAACAAGATCTGGTGAGAAGAATGTTCGGGATCGAAGTGGGAAAAACGAGGCTTCCACGATTAACTACCCTCTGGTAAACATACAAAAAGCTATTGAACATGGCCATAGAAATAGTGAGTTTTCCCATGAAAAATGGTGGATCTTTCCATAGTTATGTTAGTTTACCAGAGGGTAATTGGTGGTTTTAACCATCTTGAAAAATATGAGTCAATGGGAAGGATTATCCCATATATTATGGAAAATAAAAAATGTTCCAAACCACCAACCAGAAGATTAAGATGTGGATTGGAAAATCTGAGGCAAGGCTTTGGATTTAAGTAATTCATTAACCAGCGGTTTGCCAGGAAACCGTGGTATTTCATCAACTAACATTGTTTTTTTAGTTCATGAAAATGGAGCTGGAGAAAATCATTTGCCATTCATCGAGATTCAGTGAACCCAATCTTGATGAACAATGGGGATCATTGTGCTTGTCGAATTCATTGTTTTGTCCTTTTCTGGTTTCAACCCCTCTGAAAGATATTAGTCATATTATTGCCAATACATGGAAAAATCAAAAAATGATCCAAACCACCAACCAGATATATTTCTGGGAATTTATCCCCCCGTTTTCTTGGTTCGTTCTTCCCACGTTGATCGCCTAACTCGTTGCCGGCCCCACGTTCCTCGCGTTGATCGGCGGCATCGGTAAGGCAGGCGATGAGCCTCAACGAAACCATCAGATTTCACCTGGAAAATCCGGGTCTTTTTTTAAGCATAAAATTGATTATCTATAGTGGATAATCCATGGGATTCCTGGGATATCATATGGATATATCATGGAGATATCCAGTGAAATATATACCCTCTGGTAATTTGTTACATGGCTATTGAAGCCATGGCCCATAGAAAGTTCCGTTGATGATTTACCCATGAAAATAGCATGGTGGATCTTTCCAGTGAGCTCTATGTGGCGTTAGTTTACCAGGTAATATGTCTAACATTTCTGCTTCAATATTGATGATCAACCATCATTAAGACTCCCTTTTAACCATGGAATATTGGGGTTAAAAAATGTGGATCTGCATTATTAATGAGGGATAGAGCTGTGGCATAGCTGGTCATTTAGCAAAACAAGGGATCGAACCTCCAGAGGCAGCTGGCCATGGTTCCATGGTACCCGGAACTGCTGGGGTATATGGATGTATATGATGTATATATATATATATACATATACTGGTTGGTGGTTTCAACCATCTTGAAAAATATGAGTCAATGGGAAGGATTACATCCCATGATTAATCCCATATATGAAATGGAAAATAAAATTCATGTTCCAAACCACCAACCAATATATATATATATATGTATGTATGTATGTATATATGTATTATATACACATGGTAAAGTGGTATTTCCAACAATCATGGGGATCAATGGCAAACAAAAGGTGGATCAGTGGGGAATGACAGTCTCCAAAAGTATCCCATGGCATTCCTCAAGGTTGGCTTCATATGTCTATTCTCGTTGGTGATCATCACCATTCATCCTACTTTTTTTGCAAAACTGCTGAACCCACGATATCCAGTCATATCACGCATTCTTGGGATTTGGCTGAAATATGGTGATTGTATGGATGGTGTATGTCAAGCATCATTGTTGACCAACAAAAAGGGGTGGTTCTGAACCCATTATATCACGTTGATGCAAATTGGTGGTTATAAACCCACTATACTCTCTATTTGTCATGGTTTCGTCAACCCCACATTTTCGTTCGTTCCCATAGCCTCTGGTAATTTGTTACATAGCTATGGAACAATCAGCATGTTAAATAGCTGCATCATCGACCTCGATGCGCCCTTTCTATAGCAAAGTCTTACCGAAAGCTATGGGCCATCCATTCTTCAGCGGTAGATTTCACGAAAATCCGTGAGACCAATTTTTCGCAGCGTCGTCCCTTTATCGATGATCCCCAAGATACATCAATATGGGAGTTTCCTAAAATACCCCCAGTTCTCATCCGATTATAGATGGAATTTCCCTATCAAAAACCATCCGGCGAGCATGGGGTACCCCCAAAAAAAGGAAACCTTCATATACATCAATATACTGATTAGTATACCATCTGGTTATTTAACATAGCCATGGAAAATCCCAACCATAAATGGAGGTTTATAGCTGGGAAAATCATCTATTTCTATGGGCCATCTATACCATGGCGAACTGTTAAATAACCAGAGGGTAAATTGTCTAAAGATTGAGGAATTCCAATGATCATCTATACCCTCTGGTAAACATACAAAAAGCTATTGAAAATGGCCATTTACAGTGGATTTACCCATTAAAGATGGTAATCCCCGAACTAATCATCAGCCAATGAGTTATTTTTTTGGACGTATCACCTCAGCACGGCGAACAAGGCACTGCTTGGTTTGCACTTTACTGGTTGCCAAGGCAGCCGCCTTCCGTGGGGTACCATGAAACCGTGGGGTTTTTTGGTTTTTTTCACCTCGAAGGATTGATGGTTTTTGAGCGTGAAAAATGGCGTTGAAACTACCAGAAATAGACACCATTTACGGGAAACCGTGGGGTTTTTTCAGCAAAATGATCAGGTAAGACCTGCAGTTTTTCCTAATTCTAACAGTCCGGTTGATGTGTGGCTGATAAAACCATAGGTTACTGGAGGTTTACCCAACCAAATGAGGAGATAACTGACAAACACTGGTTGATGATTAGAAATGTAATCTTGCCATTAGAACAAATCCGCTCAAAAAACATGAACACATCTGGAAATGATGGATCTTCATACACTATTTTTTTTTAAAGACGATACCTTTTCACTGAATACAGGTGATTTTTTCCAACGGACCAAAACAGTGATCAACAAGGATGGTTTTATACAAAGAATTCAAAGAACCACAGATTTTGTGGTATGGGCATATAGAGACGTTATCATACGTTTGTATGCACTTCGTTTTATATGATACATATATATATACTGTATATACATATGTATATATATATGTATATGATATATATATATATATATATATTATTTATATGTAGATTATGTCGTAGTTCTATGATATGTACATATGATTATATCTATATGGTCATATGCCATTGGAATTGGGGCATCATCCCACGGATCCAAAGTGATAACCATAGCGTCCTGGCTCGGGTGACGTTCACCATGGCTTTTTGCGTCTGAAAACATGTGGAATTTATGGAATAACCATGGTTTATTCATGGTGAAACCGTCAATATTTCATAAATCATAAAAATCCCTGATTTCTCGAGGGTCAAATGGTTGAACTATCTTTGATACCATTATCCAATCCCATTACCCTCTGGTTATTTAACATAGCCATGGGAAATGGCCCATAGAAATAGATGGTTTACCGTTCTTAAAAATGGTGGATCATTCCATGGCTATGTCAGTCATAACCAAGATGGTAACCATTGCTAAGCCAATATTCAGATAATGGTTAATGGGATTAGATAGTGCCAATTTAAGCATTATCCAATTACTATGGTTATCCAATCCCAATATTCACCATTACTATCTGCCATAATTGGGCACCTGCTCCCGGTAGTTTTGCACTTCGTTCAGCACCCCGTTCAGTGCCGCTTCGTAGTTCGTGATCCTGGACGAAAGCACCTGCGGGAGGCACCGTGAAATTCCCAGAAGATATTTTTGAATACCAGAGGGTATCCCATCCCATTAATTGTTGGTTATATATGGTTATATTACCCTCTGGTAAACTAACATAGCTATGGAAATCACCATCTTTAATAGGGAAATCAACGAACTAAATGTGCCAATAGCAAACTGTTAAATTACAGAGGGTAAATATGGGGATATCATCGAAATATCAGAGGTTCTGGCTTGTCCCCGATGATCTTCACCGAAATCAGCATCAACTGGGCCCAACAATTGGCATTGCCGCAGTGGTGTGTTAGATCCCAGCCAATCTTGTTGTCAGAATCTCCAGATTGAATATGCAGAATCCGGAATTGAAAAAACGTAAGACGAAGATTTGGGAGTTCATCAGTTCATCTGCAACTATCTCCATGTCTGATGTTTAAAATAACCCTTGACTCTTATTTGGCGGGGTTGCCCCCAAAATAGTTTTTGAAATTACGCAAGAATGGTACCCACTGATTTTTAGCAGTTGGCGGTCAACACTAATCAATACTCTTGGTTGTTAATTAATATTAATACCATTGATATATCCCACTAAATTAATATACCCCATTAATAAGAATATCCCATTAATACCATTGATATATCCCATTGATGTTAATATATATTGATATACCCCATGAATATCCCACTAAGATCCTTTCATATCTCATCAGTATCGCACTATTTTTTCCATTATCTAACTGTTATATCCCAATAGTATCCACTCATATCCGCTACCCCATTAATATCCATCAATATCCATTAGTATCCCATTAAGTCCCATGAAAATCCCATGAAAATCCCATTAAGTCCTTCCTAAATCGCACGAATCCCACTCAGTTTCCACCAATGTCCCAGTAGTACACCCATGTTATAATACCATGATAGTTAAGATGGTAACAAACGTAGATTAGTGCCTAATATGAATAACCATGCCGTTTTTTGTTGCTTAACCTACCAATATCATATTATAATATCTATGATTGGTATGATATTAAATCCATGATTGCTATGCAACCAATCATGGATATTCATGTGATAATCTGGTTGGTGGTTTCAACCCCTTTGAAAAATATGAGTTCGTCAGTTGGGATGATGAAATTCCCAATATGTGGAAAGCCATAAAATTCATGTTCCAAACCACCAACCAGTATATACACCATGAATATCACTATTTTTAATGGGTACATCCACTATTTCTATGGCCATTTTCAATCGCTTTTTGTTTGTTTACCATAGCATCCCCAAATTTGGTGAATAGCACCAAGGACCACTGGACGCCTCGTTGTCGTGAATCAGCGCGCTCAGCGCGCTCAAGGCCAGATCCAGGTCGGCCTGGTGTCGAAGATCCAGTGGAAAATCGTGGAGAAACTATGGGAAAATGGTGAATTAACCATAATTGACCCAGAAAAATGGGAGTTTTGTGAGATTTTACCAGGATTTTAATGGGATTTAGTAGCATATTGGGATGAAATCTACGATTTTTGTCGGAGGTAAAAAAAAACACCCCCATGAACTCTGCCAGCTTTGTGATGGGGGGCAGATCTTTTTCCGGTAGATGGGATGTTTTGGTTTATGGGTACAATGTGGGGCCCCCCAGTGATGTGAACGTTGGTTTATAAATCCCATGAATACTAGTTCGTTATTTGCGTATCATAAACCATAGTGACATTGGAGTTATTTGCACCAACTTACCCTCTGGTAATTTAACGTAGCTATAGAAAATGGCCATTTATAGTTGATTTACCCATTGAAAATGGTGATTTTCCATAGCTATGTTAGTTTACCAGAGGATAGCTATCGAACGGGGGCCCCACATTGTATTCATTCAATAGGAATCCTGATTGTTCTGTGATGACCATCCCTGATTGTGACTTTGTTGTCTAACAAAAAGCGGTGCATCACTTAGGGATTTCCTAAATCATATTCTATGGAATATCAGAAGGATATAGGATATATGATTGGGAATATACTCTATATATAATATTTGAAATATGTAACAGAATAGAATATAATATGGAATATCCACTATTATATCATTGGAATATAGTAGAATATCATGAGATATCATGGGATACCATGGGAATATACCGTCTGGTAGTTGAACATAACCATGGAAAATTAGCAATTTTTAGATGCTTCACCCATTAAAGATTGCTAGTTTCGACGGCTATGCTGGATTACCATAAGTGGTATCAGAAAAAAGGGGTGACATTGTGTTGAACAGTTGACCAGGCTGTCTTTCGCAATACGAAGAATCTTTTTGCCACTTGCAACAGACCCTTTTGTACCCGTTGTGTTTACTCTCTGGTAATTTAACATAGCTATTGAAAATGGTCATTTATAGTTGATTTTCCCATTAAAAATTGTGATTTTCCATAGTTTTTTGTATGTTTACCAGAGGGTACCCAGACTTTCATTTCTACCCGCAGTCCGCAGCAACGTAGCTCCGACAATCCCGAATGAACGTTAATTCATGTGGGCTGTCGATCAATCAGCTTTTAAATCTGGGGTTGGCATGACCACTGGGTGCACCAAAATTGACCTTGATACTTGAGTTATCACCTTTTTTTTTGGCAGCTTAGAAACAAAAATCCACCAACGGTGTGGCAACGGAATGGTTCCCCATTTATGGAGTGTTTGCCAATAATGCGTTCTCAAATATTCTCAGTTTTTAGACAGTTTCTTCAATAACACATAAAGCATGTCCCTCTATTTTCCATTCTGCTATTCCATGCTATTCCTATATTTCAACAAAAAACAAGCAATCCTCAATTTTACAGATGTTTTTGGTATAATTTGGGAATAGTTTATACGACCTATTTATGGTGATTTGGGGGATAGTTTATTGTTTTACCCACATTGTTTTCAGTGTCCTTTTATCAAAAACTTGCTGTTGCAAACTTGGAAACTTGACACCCGAAGATGACTTAACCTCATTGAATCATTCTTTTCCCTTTGCCCTATATCCCTATAAAGTTTCAAAAAACATGAACTTTCAGAAACTTTCCTACTGAAACCCTATGAACCATTTTCCTGAATCACGGTTTTCCCTGCCCCAAAAGGTTAGCCATGGCCACAGGGACTTCCAGTCTGTGCCGCGCCTGCGAAATTTGGGAGTTTTGAGAGGTGGGGCTCTCCTGAGGCAGTCTGCACATGACTTCATCCTTTCACAGCACCTTCCAAGGCCTTTCTGATCCAAGGAGATCCGAGAAGCATTCCGAAAGATACCTACCAAAAAAAAATATACACATAAATAAATAACATAAATATATAAATAAATAAATATATATATATATGTTTACAACCCGACATCCCAAAAAATCAAAACCGCACTTAGCCACACTGACCTTCAGGCGCCTATCACCATCTTTCAAGTAGACTGCCTGCATAGAATAGGTCTACTCAATAGTACATGTACTGATTGGTGGTATACCTACTCCTCTGAAACATATGAGTTCGTCAATGGGAATGATGACATCCCATATATTGTGGAAAATAAAAAATGTTCCAAACCACCAACCAGGTGTAAGTATAAAAGTAAAGAATTACACAGTCTACACATCGGAGATACACTACATTGACTACATGCACACACTTGCGCGGAAATATCAACCATACACATGGATGGAGAACACATATACAATACATAGATATTACACATCAATACACATCAATATACCCTCTGGTAAACAGCCACATAACTATGGAAAGATCCACCATTTTTAATGGGAATTCATCAACTACTTCTATGGCCATTTTCAATAGCTATTTTGACATAACCAGAGGGTATCTGTCGAAAAAATTAGAAAACGCATCATTCCAAGAATTTGTTAATAGATAATACACATGGATAATGCACATTTTCTATCATGGATGGGAATGATGGGAATACACATCAATACAATGTGGTGCCCCTCAGTTATACGTTGGTTTATAATCCCATTAACTATAGTTATAAGTACCATAAACCATAGTTATTGGAGTTATAAACCAACTTAGCTAACTATGGGGCACCATCTTGTAGATTATTATTAATCATCATTAACCATATATTAACCATATAGTAACCATATATTAACCATATATTAACCATATAGTAACCATTATTGTTTGATAACCACATATATATATATATATATATATATATATATCACCACATCTATATAATTCCATACCCACATCAATACATCTGTAAAAAAATAGAAAACACCAAAAAAATCCCATCATTCCAAGGGCGCCTCTCGAAGTGGCGGAGGCTCCCAGGTCACACGACCAGTCGCCTGGTGATGGAAGTGATAGCTCGACCAGTGTTTTCCAGAAAGTTCAAGTGTTCTATCATGATGAAAAATGAAAATGATGGAAAATGATGAAAAATGATGGAAAATGATGGAACATGATGAAAAATGATGAAAAATGATGAAAAATGATGAAAAATGATGGAAAAATGATGAAAAATGATGAAAAATGATGAAAAATGATGGAAAAATGATGAAAAATGATGGAAACATGATGAAACATGATGAAAATTATGAAATCTATTGAAATCTCAATTGTATAGATGATGAACATTCAACTGGTCTATCTATTTTGCGACTTGCGATGCTATATATAATTATATACATGCACTTTAACTATGGGATTATCACCTTTTCAGGGACTTACTAACCAGGGCTCGAGTTACCATTCAGTAAACCAACAGAGCCACGGATGTGTTTGATGGGTAAATCATCTACTTGTGTGGCTTGCCAGAGGGTATACCCTTTCTGAATGTTGGTTCATGCTAGTTTGATAAACCAATTGGAGCTATCCAATGATGACCAATTGGGATATATCAATATATGACCATGATAACCATAGGAAAATTATATTCATATATAATTGATAAACCAACTGGGATTCTTTATATGGAGCTATCCAATGATGACGCGGGGATACCTTTTCGGAAAATGGAGATATCAACTGAGATCTATCCAGCCATTCTTTGGGAAGATCGTGGTGGAATGATTCATACACAATTATTTGTGGGACACATTTGAAATACCCTCTGGTTATGTCAACAGTTTGCTATTGAAAATGGTGATTTATAGTGGATTTTCCCATAAAAAATGGTGGATCTTTCCATAGTTGTGTGGCTGTTTACCAGGTCGGGTACTTTGAACAACGAGTACCCGATGCTTGCCTTTCTAGCGATATTTAATTGGACTCCACATCGCGGTGTCTGCACCGGTGAACCGCTGAACCGCTTGGGTTCAAGGTTTTCATGGGACAACCGAAAACGACAACACAACTGGAGTTTCTCTAAAAATAGGCTACCCCAACAAGACTTATAGTTTGTGATCGTCTTTCCAAACTTGATCCAACCCTTTTTTTGGGGTTTTTAGCCACCGTTTTTCGACACAAAAAATCGTTGATTTACAGCAGTGATCAGCACCATCCATCCCATTGCCCAACAGTTAAACCGAAATATCCATTCGCCTCAATGCCAAACAAAAAGTCACTTACTTGGTGATGCTGATGGTTCGTCACAAAAAAAAACTAGTACAGTTAGATAAATGACTCAACAAATGACTATAGAGTTTTTTGGGTTTTTTACTGCCAAAATGGGGGGTTGAAGTCACCCCACTTCCGAAAAAAAAGGCGGCCTCGACCTCCTGCGCCCTCGCCATTTTCAGCAGTGAAACGTGGGTCACCGTCTGGCGCTGTAACTGGAAAAACCATGACGCTACCCTCTGGTAAACATACAGAAAACGAACTGGAAAGATCCACCATGCCATCTCGCTGGGTAAATCCACGAAGTAAATCAAGCATTTTCAACAGCTATGTTACGAGTAGTTTACCATAGAAATCATGATCAACCATAGAAAATCCATAGAAAATCCATGATCAACCATCATGATCAACCATTTTCATGTGGGCTGATGTTAGTTTACCAGAGGGTAACAATAATACGCACCGATGACCTTAATGATGACCATTATTTTGATGGTCAGACCAGCCAAAGGGCGAGAAGATGGCGGCATTGGCCTGGGAACAGCGAGGGAACATCGACCGACTGATGTCACTGTATGCCAGTCATCTATCTATATATATATATCTATGTATATATATATAGACACTGCATGTACATATTATATATATAATATACCATATGCAATATGTGATGTACTTTTTGAGTACATGTGATATACATGATACATGACAGAATATTGTTATATAGTGTTACA
>Ga0126342_10006746_pt1 | contig 20418 bp, 20 predicted proteins | sample Cyp1metagenome_FD_92528 | JGI IMG/M metagenome (GOLD analysis project Ga0126342, IMG submission 92528) | Coral microbial communities from Lord Howe Island, Old Settlement Bay, Australia - Cyphastrea 1 metagenome | ecosystem: Host-associated > Invertebrates > Cnidaria > Coral ...
ACCTTTTCACCTCGTATACTGTTGCGTGCATGGCTCAAGAAACATGCTGCGGCAGGGGTGTGACTAGGTGTAGTATCTGTTCATACTTTGTGGTACTTACCGGCTAGTTACCCGTTTCTACAGTTCGATATCAACTTTTATCATCTTGTACCCTTGTTTACATATGTTGTCCGATCTTGCAGGAATCCGTATTTTTGTTCTTCAAAACCCAAATCCAAGTCTTGATTGGCGAAGGCCCTAAAAATTCACTGATGACATCCTCATCGCAAACGATAGCGAACTTGGTTTTTAACTTCCGATTTTTTTTTGGTTTTGTTGATCTACAGATTCTACAGTTGGCTGAGTTTATAATGCAACCAATTCCCAGTGTTTTTTGTTGGGTTCACTCCCAATTTTGAGTGGTAAAGTCCCCTAGTCCCTGGAAAAAAGGGAAATTTTCAGTTCGAGGCATCGGGCAGCAGCATGCGCTGCTCTACGAGGCCTGGGCTTCGCACCTGGAGCGGCAGCGGAAGTTTGCGGAGGCCGAAGAGCAGTGCCTCCGGGGCTGGGACACATCCAACGTGGCAGTGGGACGCACACCAGAATTTAGTGAAAATATCTGGACCGGATAGGGAGAACATGGGGACTGGAATTTACACCTCCAAGATAGGGATTCAATGAGCAGCTTCAAAAACACTGATCATTGCGTAGTTGGCTTAGTTCATGAAGATTTTGGGTTTTTGTACACCATCAGTTATAGGATAGAGGCTTGAACTATCAAACACATAGGGCTATAATCATAGGTATGATAAATGATGGTTGGTTGATGATTCCGGGGGCGGGAACCAGATGAAAAACAATGGCTAGGAGGGGAAACACCCTCCGCGTACCGAAACGGAGCTGGCAAGCGCTTTCCTCTTGCTTTCAGAGGTACCAACTTGGCTTGCAACGGAAAGCAGAACCGCAGGAGCGACTTCAAAGTCGTTACCAAGAATTCCAGCGTCGAATGTGCAAGCGCGCTGCTCGCAAAGGTCGGGAAGCTGCGGAAATAGTTGGGGAGTTGGGCTCAAAACTTGGAGATGCCAGGACCCACAAGATTTTTACGTTTCATGTTGTGCCAACCCATTGTTTGAGACCCCATTTGACGATTTCCGCAGTTCTTGGAAGTAGGGAGTTTCCACGACCAAGCAGACCAAGCACCACTGAGCCATTTTTTTGTTTTCATGCCCTTCGAATTTGTAATCCAAGATTTTGAGTGACCTTTGATGATTGTATACTTCCAAAATGTTGAGTGGGTACGTAGCCCTTCGCGGTGGCTACTGCATACCAGCACAGAAGGACGTGCATTTTTGATTTGAACACGTAGCACAACAACCATGATCAGAAAGTTCAGTCAGGAAAACATAATAATTTTCCACTACAGGTCAAATTGCAAGTTGTTCAGGATGATCGCATATCAGGTTGCAACCTGAGTATCCCGTTTTCAGGTTGGGTACATCCACTAGAAATCAAGGCTAAATAGCTGTTCTCTTATATAAACTCTTTTCCAGGAAAATCTGCAAGGCTATCCGGCGGTTAAAAACATTGTTTTTCCATCACTTTCGTGAGAAACAGCTTGCCATAGCAGGTCCCAAGCAGCCGCGGCCCAGCTCCGAGCGAAGCTCCGAACTCTTAGGGGTCCCGCCTGCTGTGGAGCCGCCCTTGGCGACGGCGACGGAGCACTTTGCGGTGCATGAAGACACGGCCCTGCAGCCATGTGAGGATGAAGTGGAATTGCCGGTGCATGAATCCTGGTTGGATGATTTCAAGATGGCACCCATCCCCAAATGTTGATTTCCATTTTTGCTTAAAACATTTGAGAACTCTTTGTTTTGGTTGGTAGAATCTTCATTGCTGGGGCGCAACCAGCCCAACTCTCCTTGCACAAACCACCGAGGACCAAGTCTTCATTCCCATCCCCGCGCGCACCTTAGCCGTGGAAGTGGAGCTGCCAGCAACACAAAGGCTGGTGCGGAATGAGGAGGCCATGGGAGGAGGGCCAAAAACTTGTTGGGCCGTATGGTTGTTGGGTAAAAAGCTTCTGCCCTTATGGATTGCCTGTAAAAAATGGCCAGGTCCCAGCCGCACCGCGGGTTCTGGCGCGCATTGGCAGCACAGCAGAGTGGAAGGCAGGCAGCAGCGCAGCATGGCCATCACGTGGGATGAGTGGAAGACGATCCTCACAGGCGGCTACGGCGGAGATTTGGGACATGGACATCTCCAATTCTCTAAGGATGATTTTGTTTTTTTTTTGGAGGTAGGGTATATACAATCATGGGCCAACCACGGTCAACAACCTCCTGCAATGTGAAACCGACCCCCAGTCTTCAGGCATCCGAGAGAAGTGAGTCTCGTGCTTCTCTGCACTCTGGAAATGTCGCTTGGACCAAGATCCAGCTGGTGGCTGGGTACTACATGTCTTTTGGGGGGAAAACTCAAGTGGGATACCCCCCCGCCACACACACAAAAAAAAACAATTCCCATCCACTTTCAACTAGGTATTCATGTTATCTTGCTTTAAGCATGGGAGACTGGACCAAAGAAGTAAAAGACCGAAACGACTTTCCCAGTCCCTGTGCCTCTATTACCCCATCAACTTTTACGTATGTATTAAGTTTCTTTGTTTGAGGCACTCATTTTGGGATTTGCAGGAAGGGGCAGGAAACGATATGTAAGTTGCTTTCTATCACTACGCCAATGCTTGGTTTGAACAGGTTGATATCTCCAACGTATGACTAGAGTGTGATCCTTCCGAACTACTTAGTCTAAACCAACAGAAATAACTTTGGGGGGGTCCGGGGTCCCTTTTTTGAATGGCTCCAAAACAGTTTTCGCCCCATGGCTCCCCGGCTCCACGTTTTCCCAGGTCACCAGCGACACCGTGGGCCTCCGCTCCCTGCTGGCGGAGAGCGGTCGCCGGTCGGACCGGCGCAGCTCCTGCGGAGAGATCTTTGAGGATCCGACCTACACGGCCGAGCTGGCGCAACGAGAGATCCTGGTGCCCCTGGGAAATTTCGAGGGAGAACTGGACCAAAAAAAGGGAGATATCCCAAGTAGAACAACAACTTTCAATTTGGGGTGAGGTGGTTTGGGTTGAAGGTTTGGGGGTTTAGTGGTTTCTTAAATTCTTGTCCCGGCCTGGGTGATGCTTTCATATTTTCTGGGGAAGATTGGGAAAATTGGCAAAAATGGGGAACCTAAGATTATTGTGTGTCTTTCAAGGAGCGCAAAGCTTGAACACCCTGAAAAAGTGACGTTTCTCATTGATGCTGGCAGCGTCCAAACCGAATGCAATGTTTGGGAACCTCCCTGTCTTCAGCAAGGGTGCCTAGTGACATCTAGTGACACTTTTCAACATGTTTATGGATGCAGATTGAACACATGCGTTCATCGGCCGGAGGGCCATCATCAGGGAGTCTGGGGGAGCTTCATTTCCAAAAGAGCGGGGCCGAATTGTAAATGGAAGCACAAGGAATCACAAGGACGCTTTACGAACCTCTCATCATTACTTATTCTGTCTTATTTTATCTTATTTTCATATTTAAATCCCAAGGTTTGGTATACGGTATGATGAAATCCAAATTTTCGAATTGTTTGGTAGCTGAACCAACTTAAGCCTGAGGGGCCCACCAGGCCCTCTTCGCCACCGACACCGAAGCGGCCGCACCGCGTGGTGCTCTGCGGCACCTGGGGAATGGTGGAGGCAATCGCGATGCGCGCGAAGCTTCACCGAGGAGGCAACTGGGGAAGAGAAGTGTGGCACATGTATACAATATTCTAATATTAGTCTAATATTAGATGAATGATAGATGATAAATATATAGATAGATATTCACATTTCTATTCTAATATTTAATACAATATCGATAAATGATAAATGAATGAATAGATATTAGATGTAAATCATTGAACAACTGAAGAGATGAATAAAGGAAGCTACATAAAACATAAACATAAACAAACAAATACAAAATTAAATGTCTAAATATCTGGCAAGTAAACAAGAAAAAACAAGTGAATGAATGTAAATGAACAGGGACAGAGGGGTATTACATTTTTATTTTGTTTGCATAGGTGCCATAGGTGCAAGGACGTACAAAGAGTACATCGCTGTAAAACAGGAACACATGGGCGCCCCAGCGACCTCACCACACATATCTAGCTGAACTAGCTGAACAAATAGAATGAGATATTGGGGCAAACTTTCAGAAACACTTTCAGAAACACTAATATCTATGATATTTAAGTCGTTATATTAGTCGTTATATTAAGTTATATTCTTTCATCTTACTCAGCTTACTCATCTTACTGTTTTGGCGCCTCTGAGCCAGGCCTTCCAGATCTTCCAGTGCCTTTGAGATCTTCGAGGAGACGGACGACCTTTTCGGACGCTAATTGGCGCGGGACGCCGTACGTGGGTGGATGCAAGGAGCAAAACGCGGGGGTGGCGGGGGTGCGGTTCCAGTGACAAAACGGGGATTTTCTTGCCACAGCTAAGCTTGGGGTTGTATTTGTATGCTGATCTTCATGGTTATACCTGTGAGTACCGCAAGGGGTCGTGAGTTTGTGGAGGTATTTGGTGTTGCCTCACACGAGTGAAGGGCATTTATACTATACCGCATATTGCCTTTTGGTGAAACATAGTGCAGTTCTAGTAAACATGGCCTGGAATGACTTGAGGAATGCATATAAAAAGAGTGCGTGCGTGTTGCGCCTTCCTATCCTATCTATCTTGTCGCACGTTTTGCACAGTGGCCACAGAGGTCTATTACCATTGGATTTGATCGAATTGACCGCAGAATTGTTCTGATGAATTCAGCCACAGAATGTCGTGGAAAACATTGGAAAACTTCCTAAATTGCTATTCAAGCAGACCAACCTTATCTATATCTATATCCCTATAATATATATATATATACCCTCTGGTTATTTAACATAGCCATGGGAAATGGCCCATTTATAGATGATTTCCCCATTAAAACCTCCATTTATAAGGGATTTTCCATGGCTATGTTAAATAACCAGATGGTATATGTGAATATGTATAGCTTACACATCCAAGTATCATTCTGTCAAGGTGAATCTTCGACGCGGCAACTTGACCTGCTCTTTCACCCGTGACATTTCCAGCCTCAAGGCGACAACCACACGCGTTCCCAAGGTTCCTCAGGTTCCAAATCAGGCACTTGGTCTCTTGATACATCTTGGTAGTCACTTTTGACGTGGTGTCTCTTCCAATCGCCATGGCTGTTGCAATTCGTGTGCTGCTGTTCCTTCTCCTTCTGTCCGCGAGTGCTGAACCCACTGCTTCAGCCGTCGCGGGTCCCGCGGTTTCGGCTTGGGAGAAATGGATGGATCGCCTCATCACGTGCGCAGTGACGTGCCTAGTCCTTGCTGCCTGGCGCGGCTCGGGGGCCAAAGAACCTAAGGACCTGAGAGCTGAACTGTGGGAGGGGGCCAGGGAAGGTACGCCAGGTACGCGTGTCTGAAAATGGGGTATACCACTATACCCAACTAAATGGGAATAATGGGTTACATTTCGATAAACAAGCCAAAATTTCCGACCAGTTCAGCAAAAGTCCTGAATATGGTTGTCGCAGAAAGAAGGCCACAAGCTCTCACTCGCATGCCTTCAATAGATGTCATTGGTTCCCCCGCAATTCAGCACCAAACAAAAGATCTGCACTCCAGTGTTGCTGGTGGTCGCCCTGCCCTTGGGCTCAGCTGCCTAGGAGACGCCGTTGCCTGCGCCTGTGGCAGAGGGTACCAGGGCCGGCTGGTTGATGCAAGATCTTGAGAAATTCGAACGGCTCACGAAGCAACAGATCGGAAGCGATAACCCGAGGCGCTGGTACCAGCACGGGCGCGAGGGATGCTGGGGGTACTTTCAAGGATGATCTCCGAAGCTATAGCAAACACTGCGATAGGGGGCTATACTATACCTAGTTAATTCATGACCCATCTACTTGCCTTTCACCCAAGCTTCAAGGATCATATCGGCAGGCATCTTGATACGGTCATGGGGCTGGGCTGATCCTATCGAGCCTCACGGAGGAAGATGGGGATATATGGTAACAGCAAAGGGGCACCCCGTGTCCAAAGGGGCCAAAGAGTTCCAGCAGTGGCAATCTCATGCAGACCTAAGGCTAGGGGTTGGCAGCGGTCTGCTTGCAGGTTTGCCGAAACTCTGGACGAAGCCTTGTCCTTTGTCCGGGTGCTGTGTGTGGGCATGAGTGCCTTCGATTGCTCCTCCCGCGTGGTACAACATGACACCGACAGCCCTGTCTTGGTGGTACAGACCAATGGCAAGCTCTTTGGTGACTTTGCCACCCGCTCTCGTATCCCCTTCAACGTCATCAGTGGCTCGTTCGCAGTTGTGTCTTCCAGGGGTGGTCTGACCAGTGTCACCCCTGGCCGAGGTGATGATGAAGTGACATTCCAGGTGCGGATCGGATTCACTGGAACTGGATGGATGATTTGTTGGGAAAAATCAGCTATAAATGGTGATTTAATAGGATTTATAGATGTATCATGGGATATTCTAACCACCCATAACCACCCATTTTTGATAATGGATGCCCCGCAGCTATGGCAATTTTCGTGGATAAACTGATGATTGATGATGGTACCCTATTTTGAGACAAACCCAAATGCAGGAGTCCTAGTTCCACGATGGTTTTAACGAAGGACAGCAAGCCAGAAAGGCTTGCTGTCAACCTTCATTCAATCTGTAAAACCACAGTTCAAACATAAACGAACCTTAGGCATGTGTATGCCCCAAACATCTCCAAGTTCAAAACGTATTGTTTTTAGGTACTGCCATGCTCCCGGAAAAAAATAAAAAGAGGTACTGCCAGCCATCTGTGGTTGCCCCAGCAGCCAATCAAGTGTCCCATGTGTTGTCATGTTCCAAACCAAATCACCCTCATTGTTGCGTCAATTTTTCCCTTGGCTCAAACCCCACACTACCGTGTTGCATCCCAACTAGTAAGTGCTCTATAACTCTCTGCTACTGGGCTATATCACATTTGTTCATGCAGCTGACTGAGAAAGTATAGCAAGGGCTAATCCTCCCCAGGGCGGTCTTTTTTCCACTTACACCTTGGTTTGTAGGCCCCAACTGACTTCGATATATTTACCACAAGCCTTAGTTAAGCCCTTAATTATTGGAGTTATTTGCACCAAGCCTAGTTCACTAAATCCCATGAAATACCCATATTTTGCTGGTCAAATGCTGAACTTAGCTGAGCGAACTGGGCAGCCAGGTTCAAGGCAGTCCGCCCTCGGGGGACTGCCCCTTCCGCTGCAGCTGCCATGCGCCCTGCTTCGGTCCTGCGAGTCGAAGCTCCAAGGAGAGCGCGGTAAATCATAATGGGGTTATGATTCATAGGGGATTCTCATGATTTGAGGATTATTGGTGAATCATGATGATTCCGTCCTGCATTGGAGGTTCATCCACATGGGGATACAAAATTCTGGCCGTTTTCCAAGCGCCCCATCTTTCGCGCAGGACGGCCAGCCCTTGGGCGGCGCCTGGGCTCAGGTAACTGTGGAACTGGACGGCCAAGTGTTGACGCTGGATGCTGCGGCGCAGGTCCATGCGCGGCAGGTGGACCTGGCACAGTTCCCAGGTGGCTCTGGGGGCGCACGGGGCAGATGGGGGTTTGGGGGTTTGGAGGGTTGAGACGTTCTAAAAGAAATCGGGTTGAAATAAGGATAATTGAGCAACTTAAAATTGGGGATTTCGTTGAGTTCAGTGACGACAATTGAGGGTTGAACCAAGAAAAAATAGGATGATTGAAGCAACAAAGGGGAGGATTTGAGGCTGGGGAGTGGGGCTGGTTGAGGGTTGTCTCTTTTTGTAGTGGAGGGATCCCCAGTGATTGAAGATCAAATGACGATCAAACTGGTAGTGATCAGCTTTTTGATCGTCTTAGGGACCTAAAAGTTTGAGGAAGCTGCTGGCATGGCCTTGATCATTTACTGTATAACTTCACTTCATTGAACTGGTCGATCAAGCGCAGAATCTTTGTGTATTCACGAGTAGGGGGTGGTGATTTCACTTTCATCTTCAATTCTTGAGGGTGGGGATGGTAAGCCATTTGAAACCTATGTGCAGCCATTTTTTTGAGACAGGGCTATACAGGCTGTACTAGGTTGTTACGGATCCCAAAAAAAACGGGATGCACATCCACCTGGTGGCAGGAAAACCCATCGTTTACGTTCCAAAGAACGACGTCTCTTCCGTGCCCCTGCGGGGCGCCGTCGCCGTGCTTTCGGAGAAGTTCAAGCCGGGCACCATGTCCGATGGAGCGCTCCTGCAGGGAGCCTATCAAGCAGGGGCTGATGCAGTGATCAAAATCGGAGGAGGAGGTCTGGATTCCAGTGAGAAACGAGCAAATCAAGTGGTAAACCGGGAAACCCAATATTGTAAACATCCTAGTAGCCAACTTTTAAAACTTTTGGGGTTCATGGTGCATCCAAAATATACCGCACTTGGTGATGATTCATTGGGGTTTACATCATTCGAAGTAGCCATGTCCAGATCCTCAGGGTTTTCTGTGATTTTCCGCGCAGGTGCGATGCTCTACAGCGTGCCTGACCCCTCAGAGATCCCCTGCTTTGCTATTTCTGAAGATGATGGCAAGAAGTTGTGCTCAGCCCTCGAGGTGCGAAAAAAAATCCCAAATCTGTTTGGATGTGGCCATGTTGGCAGCCCTGTGCTCGCCAGGTGAGCCGAAGTGCCAAGGTCAAAGAGCTCAAAGTGAATGACCGAAGGCAGAAGTTGCAAGCAGAACGCTGGAACTATGGAAAGGTTTGGCTACATTTTTCAGGCAGGGAAAGACCGTTTTCTCAGTGAGCCACGTAGAATCATCTATATAGAAGATTATAGAAGTTCAAGATCTACCTGAAGATGTTTGCGGTATCTATATCATCTGTGTTATATTATACAAGCACAACATGAGTCAATACTGTTAATGCTTGAGGGGTTGATGATCTGTGATGCTTACTTCATACTGCGTATCATATTCTGCTTGGACAATTTGTCCAAGACTGTCTGGGTTTGAGACTTCACTCCAAGGTTGATCATATTATGATTTCAAATGCAGTATGGCTACGCCTGAATGATCATTTGAGCTCCTCCAAATGGATTCGATAATTGCAGACCCGAAAACTCAAGAAAATGATTGCAGATCCTAAATCAATGGGATGGTTTACCGGAAAATTTGCAGGTTTTTCCCTATATTTCATGGGAAAATCCACTTCAACCAATCCAGATCCTCAAATCATAGAATTGGATGATGGGAAAATTTACAGGAAAGCCCTATATTTGATGGTAAAAACCATGGTTTCCTGTAGATTTTCCCTTCAACCAATCCAATGATCAAAGTGGCCAGCAATTTTCGGGTGCCAAAAAGGTCCCAAACCATGGCTGTGCCTCCAAGGTCTCTACCTGCAATCCGTGGACTGGGACGGGCCGCTGTGCGAAGTGGCGCAAGAGGCTCGGGCGTCACCGGAGGCGTTGCTTGGCCATGGGAGCCATGGAAACTTGGAATCGAGAGAAATCTGGTAAACTAAGTATGTATGATATGAATACATGATTATATATATTATATATATTTCTTTTTCATGTCTTCTTTTGCCAGGATCTACCTAATCAACCTTGAACTTGCGAATTGGGGAGAAGAGGGTGTGAAAGCTGCTCGGGTTCATGTTCAGAGGTGCAGATGGCCAACGCTTCAGAAACTGCCCTGAGGCTCGTCTATGAGGACTACTTTGAAGTCTACCAGACCACGAGGGAGGCAAAGTGGGGGGCACGTCATCCGGAGGTTTCAAGGGAGGAACGGGGAAGAGCCCAGGCTTCCTCAAAAACACCATTTGCAATGGATTTATTTTTGAGGATCTAATGAGGATCAGTTTTCAATTGAAAATGGAAGTAGTTTTCCCTCCGAATAGGAAGCCCGGGTTCTAATCTTCAAAATAGATCCTCGAACATCATCATGATGGAACCAATCGACCTCAACACTCAATAGTCTCAAAAATTACCCGAGGAACTCAACATACCGTAGCTCTGGAAAATCACCATTTCAATAGGTCCATCATCTCTGAATCGCCATTTTCATCCATTTTCCATTGGTATCTTGAAAAAAACATCATAAATTACCGAGTCGGGCAGTGAATCCAACAGTGACGTTTCTCTCAAAACGTCACCAGTGTCACTTTTCGCGGCCAACGAGTCCAGGTGGATCCGTGTCGGCCATATTTTCCATTGGTATCTCAAAAAAACATCATAAATTACCTTCCGGGCAGTGAATCCCAGTGACGTGAATCTCAAAACGTCACGGCTTGTCGCTGCCCAAACGATTCCAGGTGGATCCGCGTTTGGGCCTCGATCGCAGCAAGCTGCGTCGCATGATGGAGTCTGCCTGGTCGCAGCTGGGTCGCATCGGCCTCACCAAAAATGCCTCGATGATCGGCAAATTGCTGGCGCTCGGAGCGCAGCGCTGCAAATTGAAGGCGCGCTTGCGGCTTGGTGTTTTGATGTGGCAGGAGATAGGGAAAGCAGTGGATGAAACCAAGCAGAAAAATGGGGATATCGGATATCTGTGGCTATAGGATATCATGGGATATCTATCATTATCTATCTATGTGGCTAGGTATGTAGATAAATAGATAGCTCACGAAGGGATTAAACTCGGGAAAACGTGTCAATAGTGTGGCACATGGGAATCTAATCAGAAGACACTCTTGAGTTTCAACCTGAAAAAAGGTGGGTTTAACCGTACCAGAAAGCATGAGCTGTGCGAGTTGCACCAGTTGCACCAGTTGCACCAGTTGCACCACGCCTGACAGGTGAACTACATGAAGTTCCACCCAGCCGAAAGCTTCACAGGAACAGCCTGTGCCATGCTCTTGTCACCTCACAAGTCAGGTTTCAAGCAGAAGCCCGCAACCTGTCGTCAGATGTCCTGGTAGCCAGGTCTGATTGGTATCTAAAAAAGAAGCCTGAACACCAACAATCACCACCTCCAAATCAGGAAACACCATGCAAAAACAAAACGATGTGAATTACCCTCTGGTAATTTAACATAGCTATTGAAAATGGCCATTTATAGTGAGTTTTCCCATTGAAAATAGGGATTTTCCATAGTTATGTTAGTTTACCAGAGGGTACCATGTGAAATACCAGTGTCATTTTAATGAAATACCATGAACTACCCATGGTTTTTTAACGATGTCAACGGTCCTTCCAGCGCCGAGAGTCGTGCCGAGAGTCGGGCCTTCGCGTCCTGAGGCATCTGATAGTCTGGTCCAGGCCTGGGTGGCGCATGAGGCGGTCTATTTGGCCTTGATGGGCCATTTTACCAAGCTCATTGACTACATGGCATCTTGGCATCGGCCACGGTCATGATATGTCATGATAAACCATGTGCAACTGGAGTCCCACATATAACTTGGAAGTGGTTGAATTTTGGTTATCCAACTGGGCTAAGGGAGGATGTACAGTTGAGCTGCTGATTGAAGGAGGAGTGCCAGTGATGCACCCTGCACTGGCACATTGAGGCACCATCTCTGTGGAACCTCATCAAGTGTATGAACGGCGAGTTCTTTGGCTGGGAGGCGGGTGTGCCCTGGACCGTCTGAGTTGCTGAGTTTTTGACCATCTAAGGATATCTTATGGCAAGTTAGGATGTATCATCATGATGTATCATTTGCGATCGGAAGCAACTATTAAAAATAAACAAGTGATGAATGATCAATGAATTCCGACGTGTTTCGTTTTGTTGTTTTAATGTCGCACACACACACATATGTAAACATATCAAAGCCGAATTGCAACTTGTACATTTCTGTCATGTACATTTTTATCCTCCAATCCTATTTTGCCATCTTTCCAATCAGAAGCGGTCATGAGTTGAATTGGGGACAAGTGGTGGGAAAGTATATTCCTCCATTCCCACATGATTCCATTGGCCTTCTGTTTCTTTAGTTTCTTTGTGCTTTGCTGCACAAAAAGAATGTGGGATTGTAACAACCTGTGTCCATGGCTTGCACGATAAAATCTGAGGTGTTTCTATCGATTTCAATTCGCTGAGTTCTCGGAATCCTAGTCTCCCTGCCGCTGATTGATGTGGCAAACAATAGATAGCAAAGCCATTTTCAGAAGGTTTATAAACCCACCAAATGAATCTACTGGACATGGTAACATAAGCATTGAGTTACAAGAGCTGCAATATTCATTTGTATGGTGGCTTATATACACTTTGGTGTTGCCACCCAGTACAAATCAACTCTTTCTCATACAATTATTGGTGAACTGTCCCGCATTTTTGGTCGTTTAAACCAGGTTAAACCCCAGATGTTTTTGTACTTTTAGTAGTTGGCTTTTGACCCTTGTTTGACTTATTGGCGAATGACTCACCATTTTCATCCGTTCCAGCGTGTTCAAGCATTGTTGGCTGGCAATGCCTCATTTTACCATCCATCAAACCATCTCAAGACCTTGCAAAAGCCACATTGTCTGGATTTTTCCATTACAAAAAGACAAGTATTTCTCGTGTTTTTTTCAGTCTCCAACCACTCCCAGAATGATGGGAACATCTGCAGGGTTCCCAAAAATTCGATCATCCCACAGCCATTTGCAGTCAAAGGGGGAAATGGGTCATTTTAGCTAAAGTGATTTTTGGCACTTTGACTTCCCTTGTGGTTATAAAAGGTTATAAAGTTATAAACCTCCATAAGTTGGGATATCACCCCTAGCCATTATGGTTATATATCAGTTATATATACAGTATATATATCCATCAGCTCAAGGCTGGTAGAGTTCGGCGTCAGGCCGATGCCGGGAAGATCCGCAAACTCTTCACCGCCTGCAGCGGTCCGGTGGGTCCCGTGCCGCGCGAAGTGTGGCAGCAGCGGGACCCCACCTGGCGCATCACGGACGAACGGAACGCCGTGGGGATGGTGGTGCGGACCCAAGGCGGAATCCCGGAACGGGGGAAAAAGCTGGGACAAATGTGGGACAAATGTGATGGGAAAATATATGGTTTTGGGATGTTTTGGGATGTTTCAGTATGTTTTGGGTGTGTTAGTTGAGTTCTTGTCTTTTTTCCGGTTGAGTATAGGGTGCCTTTTTGGACGTGATGATGATGATGATGATATGCAGACACTGAACATTATTCGCCGCGGCAACTCCCAGAAGCTACCTCCTATATCGGGGAAGCTTGGAGGAAACTCAAGAAACAACATGCTTTCGTGAAAAGTACAAAACCGTCTGCGGAAGCTCAAGAATTTCCAGATTTTGCTGGTGCAGTCAGACTGACTTGATGTCTAAACTCCAAAGACTGGAGTTTGATCTCTTGACGCGCAGGCCGATTGCTATGGAGCAAAGATGCCGCGAACACCGCTGCGCCGAATTCCACAACGCTCCCGAAATGTGGAGCCACCACCACCGCACCGCGACGGTCTATGATGGATTTCATGGGTCGAATGGCTCAGAAAATCTGCTGCTGCTCGTTGTGAACGAAAGATGCTGCTGGAGGCGCAAAAAATGGTCATACAGAGGACCGTTTCACCCCGAAACCATGCTGCGAAAAAATTGCTCGGAAAAGATTTGTGGATGAGATGGGGGGAGATGCGTCTCAAAGCCTCAGAAAGCTTGTGACCCAGTAGAGGTGTTTGGGCATTAGCCCTTTTTGAGTTCCCAGGGCACGACTTGAGCACGGGCCGTGAGTCATACTCAAGTTGCCTTGAAAGCCTGATCTGTCTGCATGGGGTTGGGGCTGCAAGTAGTTGCTGGCATGTTTGGGTTCAAGGGCGCGGAAGACCCGTGCCTTGAAATTGAGTACTGGGAAGTCAAACCATCCTGATTTTGCGGACCGAAACTGTCCAACAAACAACCAAAAGCAGATGAGCAAACCACAAGAGACCCCCTCCGTTTGCACAGGATTTCGGTGCCACTTTGCTCTCAGCCCAGCTGAGCACCATGAATGTCTCACAGACACTCAAAGCCTCAAAAACATGCAAAAACTATTTGAAAAAACTTCCCAGCCTGGCCCTCAGTGGAGCCATCTTTGCCCTCGGGCTAGCACTCGATCGACTGCTTCGCCCTGGCGGTGGATGAGCCTGCGATGGAGGGACGAAGTGCACCGCCTCTTGGTAAAAAAAAGGGTGAAAAGGTTGGGGAACGGGAGGTTTCAATGGCAATGTTTTGGTAAGTTTATTAATTTTATTAGTGATTATCTCTTCTTTCCTTTTCAAGCAGAGATTCAAATCAACATGAATCGACACCCTTTGAATGGTGGGGTGGAAATGCTCAGGATGGATCTCGGTGGGGATAATCAGAAAGAGCTCATAGTGTCCCTGATGTTCGAATAGTGCTTTGGATTATTGGAGCAAATTGATGATTGTTTTCTCAACGGAAAATAAACAAATCAGAGACGCACCAGCTTTCAAGCGGCTCCTTCCCGGTGATTCCGTCATGCCTTGGCACCTGGGAAGTGGAAGAGTTTGAAGGACCCTCCCAAGCCCGACAACCCCAGGCCGCCGCTGCGTTTGGCTTCGGCGGCTGCCCTTTCAATCGTGGATCCGATTCGAATGGTGGCACCAGGGGGGGGCTGTGGGTGTTGGGCAACTGCTACCCCAAGGTCCCAACGTCACCGGGATCATGACAGTGGAATGGGTTCATGGCCCCACGTCACCATAGTAGTGGTAATTTGCAGATGCCACAGCCATGACACCGTGAGCTGGCCTGCGGCCCACTGCAAGAGCATTCTTGAAACTGAGTGATTTGGATAGGAGAAATGCCAGCTAGCAGTTCCTAAATGTTCCTAATTCTGGGCGCATTTTTTTCCAACTTTTTCCCGTTGTTCCCGAGTTCCCGAGTGTTTTTTTTCTGGGCCGTGGCGGTTGAACCGTTGAACCCTTGGCCCTTTTTTCGCTGCGGATCTATTGAACTGGTTCCAGGTGAAGCCTCATCAATTGGTGGAAGACTTCGAACAAAACTACGGCAGTTTTCTGGAGGGCGCGCGTCACAGAATTTCCAGAGACGCTTTTTGTTGCATCTTTTGTGAAACAAAGGTTGGTGGGGGGTTGAAGGAAATGGACCTTCATCGAAGGTGAACGGCAGAATTTGGAAGTGGAAGTGCCCGTAGCCATCTTGATCCAATTTTAATATGGAGCGCAATTCAACTCCAAAATTTGAGAGGTTGTTCATTGCAAGGTGATATTGCCCTCACACAAGCTAAGATAGATCCAGAAAATCCGTGACTGAGGCCTCTTGGCAGAGCATGGAGCCCCACAGGCGACGCCCATGTGCATCTAGGCAGCCTAGACGTTCCCGATTTGAATTCCCCAAGCAGTGTGCACACAGGGGTTCTTACGGATCTTACCGTAGGTGTAAAAGGCCGGGGTTATATCAGGGTAGACATTGTCTAATTAAAACATATAAATCAAGGTTGCTTAGCGCACCATTTTTTGCTGCTCAAAGAATTCAACTCTTTTTTTTGGGGGGTAGTGACATCACTGTTCAAGGCCCATGACCATGATGACCTGATATTTTTGCTGGTTCACCCCACTATTTTTGGTCGGAGTTCAGCTGAACCGCCTCCATCGCCGCTTCTGTGACGCTTCCCTTTGTAAGGCGGCACCACCCTGAAGAGCTTCACGCAACTGGCGTGGCCACGGCCCCACTTAGAGGTGCACCATGGAATCTTGGTAGAACCATGTAGAACCCTAAAAATGTGAGTACCATCCGGTTACCATCCCTAGTTTCATGCCTCATCTTGCCTCAAGTGCAACATCCCACTTTCTGTGCCGGTTCAGGTGGATTTCGAGAGCAACTATCGGCCTTCTTCTCGCAGGTCCCACTAGTGACTAGTGGCTGGTCATTTCCTAATTCTCTGCGTGTTCCATTACCAGTTCTGTGGGCCCATTGGTGCTCCAATTTTTGACACGTGAACGCAGTGAACGCCAGGGGAAGACCGGAGCGAGACGCAGGCAGTAGCCGAAACCGGGGAGAATGTGTGTTGGCTATTTGAGTCGATGGTTTTTATATGCTGTTGAGGGGTATACGGTATACTTTGGTATACTTTTCAAGTTTCAACTGCTTAATCCACCATCTGGAGAACCTGTTGGGAATTTGTACATATAGACATACGTATTCTTAATGGTTCCCTTAAGCACGTCCAAGATAATGACTGTTTGTGGGGAGTTCATTTGGGTTTTGTGAATGCCGGAAAACAAAGAGCTGGCTCACAGACAAGAAAGGATGCCCATGAGGGTTCACACGGGCTTGCAATCCAGAACAAGAGTGTGACACGCTAATGTTCTTCAGTGTTCAACTTGAAGTTCCCGCTTTGTCCACACATTTTTTTTTTGTAGTTCAAATCGCTGACTCTCTTGCTTTGAACTGTCCATTCGCTTCCTGTTTTGTTTTGTTAAGATTTGTTCATTCCCATGGTGCTCCAGACTGACCTACCGAAATGCCTAGGGCCTAGCTAGCGGCTAGCGTGGGGTTTCCATTAAGGACAGGGAAATGCTGGTAGGAACTCTTGGTTGAATCCGCATGTCTCGAATGCTACTCGTTGGTGAAAGGTGGCAGCCCCTCGGGCGCCTTGTCCGCGCGGCCGCGCATCAGCGTCTCCCAGGTGTTCCACCGGATGGAAGGTGATAGCAGTGTCCAAGAGGTGATTGGAGCTCCCCAAAAAGCATCCATTTTAACAAAACAGCAGCCACTATCATCCACTAATTATCCTATGATTTCTTTGGTGGTATAAATTGATGATTGGACAACCGCCTTGTTGTATTGCCAAAACTCCAAGTTTTTCGCTGCCTAATTTGCTCAAATCCCCAGGTTGAAACCATCCCATCTGACCTAGGCTGGTAAACAATGTGAACAGGATTTTTACAATGTAGCCTCCTGTAAACATACAAACATACTTAGGGTAACCCAACCATTGGTGGATCATTTTGTTGGGGAAATCATTGGTTTTCCATGGTTTTCCACATTTGCATTGGTTTGCCCTGGCATAAACCTTGCTGAATGATTGGTTCATAGGTTCCAGCGTTACACCACTCGCTTCCGCAGGCGGAGAACTACTCCCCGCACGAGAACGGGAGAGCCCCGCAACTCGGCCCGGAACAGCGGCCTGGGTGGAGGGCATCTGAAATTGGCTCATTTATTCGTGTTAAATCATAGTTCTCCCTAGTATTTATTTAGTGTTTGCCTATTAATGGCATTAATGGTGATTAGTAAGATTACATAGCTGTTGATGTTACTTCGCATTTATCTATTAATGCTGATTTCCATAGCTATGTTAGATGTGGTAGATTACCAGAGGCTATTTTAATACAACCCTTGCAATCTTTTGCTATAAGTAGGGGTAGAGAATGGCAGAGAGAATGCAAGTGATGTTTTGTGTATCATTGGCCATGATTTTGTCTCAAAATGAGGAGTACCTCAGTTTATGGCAGGAAATATCTGAGAAAAGTATAGAAACGTGAGGCAATTTTTACATAGAAAATGGATGTAGTGAGATACCCTCTTTGAAAAGACGTGCTGTTTGAATGACACAACTTGATGCCCACAGTGCTGTGGATTTTTGTGGGGCCATCTGCCTTTCTGAGTGTTGCACCGAGCTCATTAAACCCACATACTGGTGTTTGTTGGAGTTCATATCCACCACTTCTTAGCTCGATTGTGTGGTTATAGGCATCCATATTCTGTCGATCACATCCACTGGAGCAGCATTTTTGGTTGACACAATCACACTTTTGCTGGTAGAATCCTCCTCAGGTTTGCCGCTCAAATCTAATCCTATTTTGCTTACATCCTATTTTGCTTACATCCTCATTTGCATAAGTAACAGTTATGTTATGTTTCAAAGAGACTTGCAGAACCTTGTTGTGCTTGGTATTTCTATAGATGGCTCCACTTTTTCATCCAGGCATCGCTTCACCACCATCACTTTGCAAACTCCGCGCACGGGGCGAGGTGCCAGTTAGAGCTGGGAGCGGGATCTTGGTGTTTTGTCGGAGAATTATGGAATGCAATTGGACTAGTCCTACAAGGTGGTGCCCCATAGTTAGATAAGTTGGTTTATAACTCCCACAACTATGATTTATGGCAGATATAACCATAGTTAATGGGGTTTATAAACCAACTTATAACTGGGGGGCCTCACATTGTACTATATCATACTTCCCCTGCTGTGTCTGCTTTTTTTCTCCTCCGGAGCGGTGAACCTTTGGCCCCAGCTTGGATGGCCAGGAAAGGATGCGGGACGCGAGACCACCATGGAAGCACTTGAGGCTGCCAAGGCTGGGAGATGGGAGGTTTTCAACCTGGGGGAAAGCCATGGGGGATCCTCAATAGCTGGCTGGTTTACTTCATGGAAAAAAACGATCACGAGGGATGATTTCCGGGTACCCCCAGAAATCCCCGAAATGTGGGGATTTGAGTGGCAAAAATGGGAGGAAAAGGCAGAGTTCACCAGGACGATGATGAGGCCCGTCGTCGTGAGGCATCTGAGGCTTTGCTTCTTGGCTCCGGTTCATTGGAAAAATGTACCAAAAGGTCTGTTCGCTGATTTAATGACCCCAAGAAATATGCCGATTTCAAGCTGCAAAAGGGGACGTGGCCTTTTGACGTTGCTGAAGGTGGTTTTTATATGCACTGCTTAGTTCTTCCGAGCAGAAAGGTGCACACTTTCGCCAAGGCGAACTTTGGTGCTGGGGCCAACCCTGGAGCATTCACCCGAGAAGGAGAAGGACACGTGGCCGAGAAGTGTTGGGATTTGGGCTGCCCACTGAGTCTCACCGTACTTTGACATGGTGATGATGGTTGTGGTGATGTGGACATGGCACATCTCCCCAAAAAGATGGGTTCCCTACCGCCCACAGGCATTGGGTGTTACAAAGAACAAGGGCCGATGGGTTCCCAAAAACTGCGATGGCAGGTCACTGATACGGAAGCCCAAAGCCCAAGCACCGGATTCGGACAATCATTTTCCGCTTGGAATTCGAATAACATCGCCATTTATATATATATATACACGCGTTTTTTTTTTTGGTTCCTCTTAATCTATAGTCCTCATGGGGTTAACTCTCCGCAGAATTCTTGATGCATTTAATCTCTTATTGGCTGATGAGCCGACACATTTACAGATTGCAGGGGTATGATAGGTTACGAAGAAATATTGACCAGAGATTGGTAGACGAAGAGATGTGTTACCCTCCAGCAAGTTCACATTTCGAGTCTGCCAAACAGGGTTGGAAGATGACTTTCCACTCAAAATCGACGATTTTTGGGAAGATTCTTGGGTCAAACGGTTAATTTACTGTACATTTTACCATGCTCACCATATTTTAGATATTTTGCCATCAAAAAGCTGCTCATTTCATGGGAGAAACAGCAGCGTGAAATGCAAAGGAGTGGATTGCGCAGCACCGTCGGGGCACGGATGAGGAGGCCCTCAAAATGGCATTTTCATAGGGAAATTAGGTATTTAAAATTTTAAACCATGGGATGCAATGGGGTACCTTACTTTCAGACATTTTCAGACAAAGCCGCATATTAAATTATAGTAGTTGTAGTAGATGTAATTATGATAGACCTACTAAAACTGGTGATTTTCCATAGCTCCACACGCATCCAAATGATAGATGTCCTTTTCCATTCGTTGGTTGAATAATAATTAGGTTCCCTCCATATTCAACAACCACCAAGAGTACCAAGTCGGCTCTGTCTATTCTTCCTCAAAGGACACTATTGAACTATACCCTTTGGTCTAACTTGAGTAGCCCATCAGGGGGCTTGGATCCAAAGCAACTGCCCATCTTTGATTCCTTGACACGAGCATCCAAGATATCCAAGTGCTTTCTCCTGAGGATACACTGGATTTCTTCCAACAGGTCCAACCTTTCCACATTTGGAGGATTAAGTCATGAAGTCCAAACACTTGTTCCTTCATGTTCCTTCCATCCTCATTTTTGTTGCTTGATTTTCTCTTGGATTGGTGTCAATCCGGATTTCTGCATGAGCTTAAACATGTCGGCCTCCGGCCTCAGCCGGCCTCAGCCAAAAAATCCTTTTTGGTGTTTTCCACCAACATTTTTCCTGGATGACCATCCTTTTGCTAATATATTTTTGGTTGATCACGTCATTGAAAATGATGGGATGTTTAGGGTTGCCTTTCCCAAAAAGCGCCTTCGATTTTAGAGCTTGGTGAAGTACTACAGTTTAGTATGACATATGGGATTAGTTACTACATATGTTGCTAAAGGGAACTAAACGGTACTGCACACATGTATAAGCATGTGGAGTAGGCCTGACATGACGCCAAATATTTGGCTCAAGTCACAAGGGAAAACAGTGTTTGCGCTGCTCAGCAATGTTGC
>Ga0126342_10006747_pt1 | contig 20413 bp, 20 predicted proteins | sample Cyp1metagenome_FD_92528 | JGI IMG/M metagenome (GOLD analysis project Ga0126342, IMG submission 92528) | Coral microbial communities from Lord Howe Island, Old Settlement Bay, Australia - Cyphastrea 1 metagenome | ecosystem: Host-associated > Invertebrates > Cnidaria > Coral ...
CATATATACATATATACATATATACACATATACACATATACATATATACATATATACATATATACATATATACATACATACATATATACATATATACATATATACAAATATACAAATATACAAATATAAATATACATACATATACATACATATACATATATACATATATACAAATATACATATATACATATATACAAATATACATATATACATATATATACATATATACATATATACATATATACATATATACATATATAAATATATACATATATACATATATACATATATACATATGTACATAAATACATATGCACATATATACATATATACACATATACATATATACATATCTACCTATATATACATATATACATAAATACATATATACATATATACATAAATACAAATATACATATATATATATGTATATACATACATACCTATATGCACATATATATATATACATACACATACCTATATACCTATATACCTATATATCTATATCTATATATACATATTTATATATATGCATATATATACACATACATACACACACGTATACATATATGCATACATATGTATATATATACATATATATATACATATACACATATACACATATATACATATATACATATATACATACATATATGCATATATACATATACATATACACATGTATACATATATATATATATACATATATATATATATACACATATATATACATATACATATATACATATCTACCTATATATACATATATACACATATACATATATACATATATACATATATACATATATACATATACACATATATACATACATATGCATATATACATATATACATATATACAAATATACATATATATATACATATACATATATACATATATACAAATATACATATATACATATATACATATATACATATATACATATATAAAAATATACATATATACATATATACATATGTACATATCTACATACATACATATATACATATCTATATACATACATACCTATATGCACATATATATATATGTATCATTAGACATTCTGTATCTGACACAGCCCGTCTCAAGCCGGTCTACCCAGCACCTGCAGGCGTCCCTGCGCTTCAATCCCCACGTCCACATGCTGCGTAAAGTGCTGGAGATCGTCCTGTTTCGGTGAGAAACCAATGGGAATTCTACGGAAATCATGGGAAACCTGGGAAAACTCGCTGTTTTCATGGGGAAATTTATGGTCATCGCATGTCATCACCAGTCATCGCTGGGAGTTTGGGAAAATTCATCAGGATTTATCAGGAATGCATCGATTTCAACGTCAGCTCGCGAAAGTTTCTATGGAAGTTGGGGGGGTTCTGTTCCCAAGATTTGGGAAGGGGTAAGATAGGTCACCTTCTGGTACGAAGTGATTGGTCTAGACAACCATTGAGTGGTGCTGTGAACTGGCCCATTTAGATATATTTAAACACAAGTGACAAACATCACCATGCTGTGGATTCAGACATATTAAGAGCCAGCAGAGGATGTTACTGAGCCCCATGCCCCGCCTCACCGAGCTCTTGCTCCAATCCTCGCATGCCTTCCTGCGAGTCCGTGTCGAGGAAACCACACACACACACACTCTGGGCTTCTTTTTTGGGTCATTTTTTCTTGGTTCCAAAATCCTCCCAAGGTGCAAACATTTTCTTTTTTAAAGGGAGAATTTCCTCTTGACATTGGCTTTTTTGACAAATGGACAATCAAACAAAGCGTAAGTCTAAAGTCAGAATCTGTCCGTGTTCAATCTTTGATTTTGAAAGGCAGCAAAGTGTTGGTGCGATTGCATATGCCTGACGCTACCGTACTGCAGCGCACTTCGATTCGGCACAGTTTTTGTGTAGCAGAGGAGTGCTGGAATAGCCATGGAACATTGTCCATTTAGTTCGATGATTTACATGTTCCGTAGCAGCTGTTCAACTACCACGGGGTAACAGACTGGAGGGGCCTCTTGGGTCCTGGGGGGACTTGTTGATTAATCATCACTCCCATATATACGTGTGTGTATCTATATATACAGTATAATCATCACAATATATATATATGTTTATGTACAGTGTATATATATATGTTTATGTACAGTGTGTATATATATGTTTATGTACAGTGTATATACATATATATATATATACGTCTTGTTAACCCCGCCATATTTCGTGGATCAAGCATCCCATCTCTCTTGCGTAAAGCCGTTGGCCAAACTCCTCGTCTCCGCATCCCGCCTGTAGACTCAGAATCAACTCGCTCTCTGCCACAGAGGGACGGCGGGAGGTGCGTTTTGAGGCCGTTGCGTAGAGCATCTGGATGGAGCGATGTAGGGCGGGAATTCCAATGAGAATATGGTATCATTATGTATCGTTCACATTGTAGGGTCGATTGGTTCAATTGGTTCATATTCCAATAAGAATGGCTTCCTTCACAATTCATATAACAAATCAGGTGGGTTCATAAACCACGATTTCGTAGCCAACCTGTGGGTATCTTGATTGGCTCTAAATGGGTATGACTCGCCTTTCTAGCCCCAACCTGTGCCCTTCCGAAGCATCATCTGTGCTGCGCTATGATCTTGAGATGGCCTACAACTTACAACGAATATTGCTACAATGCGGCCCCCCCTGTGATTTTAGTTGGTTTATAACCCACCCAAGTGTAGACGTACCCAGCATAAACATGCAGAAACATGAACAAACACGCATAAACCATATATCTAGCTTAGCTATAAAGCAATTATGGTTTGGGCCCCACACACAGAAAATATTACCAACACCTGATTTACAGGGCTTCAGCTTCAATCGATCGAAGGTCAATCATGGAGTCATGACCAATCTGAGATGGGTCGCAGAAAACATCTCTTTGTAGCTGGTCAATACAAACAACCCATAGCAAAAGATACATGTATTCAACTTTTGTCAAAGTTGACCCTGGAGTAAACCACTATCTCATGACTGTTGAACTGTCAAAAAAGCCTAGTGTTTCATAGTATCATCCTCCCAGCAGGCAAAGTCTTGTTGCTTGAACTTCAATTTTTCAGCTTACTGTAAATCCTCATGTTTCTTGGTTACAGCAAACAACACCGCAATGTTCATCTTGGTTTGCTCCTTGTTCTCCTCGCTGCCCACGGAGGGCCGGCGTGAACGGCGCTTGCCCTGACCCGAGCATCACTGGGGGTGCTACTGACTTGCGTTTTTTGTGGCCAATCTTAGATGCACGGCTAACAAATATTTCTTCAGATGGTAAGTATATGTACATGTACATGTGTATATATATAAATAAATATCAATATATATATATACATAGACATAAATGTATATATCTAATTTCATGGAGATGTATATGTATTACATGTATGTCTATGTACGTGGAGATGTATATGTATACGTCTATGTAAATGTCTCTACGTACAATTATGTACATATGTACTACCATGCCATTTGTGGCAAGATTCGTTAGTATCATCCAATTGGTTTACTTTATGGTTTATGTTTTGATGCTTCCTTTTTGATCAATTTTCCTTCTTTCCTGGATACAACATGATGATACCACCTTTTTCATGGGGAAATACCGCTATTTTTCACGTTTTCCGCAGCTCTCCCCCTGTCTCGCCGCGCCCGGCTGCTGTTTGAGGAGTCGACGGGAATCATTTCTGGGCCCTGGCGGCTTGGGAAATCCGAAACCATTTTCCATGACAACCTGGGATGGAACACCGACATGGAACCTTCATCTCTAGATTTTTTTTATATCGGTACTTATCTGTATACTATATATATATATACACTATATATACTATATATATATATATATACGTTTCAGCATGCAATTCTTGCGATATAATCCCGAAAAACTTGGGTCACAACTGGCACTTCATAGGAACAGGGGTATTGGCTGACTACAACATGGGCGCACCCTCAAAAATGGAGACACGGTTCCCAACTCCGAGGCACCGGAATTTCGGCCACATTCCCCCATCCAATATTAAACACACCCCATTCCATGGTCCCAAATACCTACAAATCTCCTACTCTAATTACTATATAAACCACAGTTTCTGGGGAGTTGTTCAATATTAGGGGCTAGGATTCTATGCCCCTCTAGGTTTACGCCACTTGGAAGGGCAGTCCCCTACATGGACCGGTGGAATGGCCGGAGAAAAATGCCGATCTTGGCCATTGATTTAGTGTTGATTGATCAATCATTTGCCACATGAGGCTGAAATCTTAGACTTCCCCGGAAAATCGTAGACTTTCCCAATTTTTTTGGAAAAAAAACGCTTTTCCTCCCGCCCTCCATGGTTTTTCCCTCGGTTCCTCCTCTCTGTCCGGCAGCGGCAGCAACTCGGGGCTCGGCGACGCCGCCTTCCACGCCTCCGTCGCCTCCGGCTCCGGCAGCGCGTCGAGCTGAGGGCTCTGCGGCCTGACGGCACGTCAGCTTATGGTGATGGTACCAGGGGGAATATTGTGGAGTTACAATACAAATATAGCAAGTTATTGGAATTTATAACTCAATATCAGCTTATGGGATAATTGAAGATAATGAAGGATCATAACAAGTTTTGCTACATGGTCAAACTCAGCAAATATAATATTGTTATGATGGTTATGATTATGATTGTGATCATGATTAGATATGATTATGTTTATGACTATTATGTTCGTGATGATGATGATGATGATGACGACGACGACGACGACGATGACGATGACGCTCAGCAGTTGTCGATGGGATGAACTGGCAAAAACATAACGGTAAACATCCAGTTGAATAACTATGATGCTATTCTTATCATGGGAACATTATAACATTGGGACGAATATGATCATTAGCGATATAGGCAACTACCATTAATGATAGTATCCACCATATCCTGGTGAGACCATCTTTTCCATATTTCTTCGGAAACTTGGGAAAGAAAAATGTATCTACAACTACAGGCAACTTTTTGGTCATCTTTGGGGCATAGGATCGGGTGCCAAGAAATGCATCACTGGTCCATGTTGAAACCCCACAGCGATTCCATGATCCTTTTGCTTCTAGACATCTATTCAGCATTCCCCAAACACATGTCAAATATTCCCAATTATGTATCCAGTTATGAGCTTGGTACCCCCAAGAATTGATGCTTTCTGGTTATTTTCATTCATTTTCCCCATGAAATTGCCATTGAAACATGGTAATTTTTGAGGGATGGTTTTTCTAATTGGCTAAATACCACATGAATGGGTCCCAAGCCAAAGTCGGAAACACTGGTGAATCATGGTGAATCATTGGGTTTTTTCTTTGAGAATCAAAATTCGATGTATAGCCCATTTTTCAGAGACACAAAGGGCACCAAAATCCATGGGTCCATGAGCTTCCACCTGATTGGAAGCAGCAGCTCCGTCCCCAAGCTCCTGGCAGTTTTCTTATGGGAATGGCTGGAAACTGGAGTCTGGTTCGGCACTGGTTAACAGGGGTTAACAGGGGTTAACAGGGGTTAACAGGGGTTAACAGGGGTTAACAGGGGTTAACTCTGGATTTAAGCCAACTTGTTTCAGGTGAATATGAGGTGAAGTTCATTTATACAATCCTGGAAGAACTTTTCTTCGGGACCCCCAAAAACGGGGACGGGCAGAGATTTGCTGGGCCTGATGAGTGGACAAAGGCTCCCTTCCTGGTTCACGACTCACGACTCACTGATCTGGTTGGATCTCGTTGGTTGAGCCTATTTTGGGCGATGATTCGCTGCGATCATCGATGGAGCCAGCGGTGACATGGGGAACCATCCCGCTGTCCCATCTCATTTTACTGGTTAAGATAGGTATCCCTATGGATAAATCATCCCCAACTAGGTAGTATAGCTGCCTAGTTGTAGATCTAAGAACCAATCGACAAGGCGATTTTGCTCATTTGGAGGTCACCTGAGAGTCACCGTTGCGTTGAAGCTCCAGGAACCATCCGGGTGAACTCCCCCAAAAATACCAGGTTTGTTATGTTTTGTTGGTGATGTTACCATTTTTCGTTGGCAAACTTCCAGTTTTTTTTGGTTCAACCAAGACTTGAAACCGTGGACAACTTTAGCTTTCAAAGACGACTTTATCTGGATGTTATAAATCTGTCAGAATCTGTTCCCATGTGTCGCCATTTATGGCAAAACAAATTCAAACAATAACCTATTCAACCAGGGTGGACTCAGTGCAGGTTTCAACCGCCTCTTGCAGTGGGGCTCTGGAGCGTCCATGCGAACAGGCAGCAGCGGCGGTTTGGCCTCCACCAAAAACGATACCAGACGGTGGGTATCGCTAGGTTTGTCATTATACTAAAATATATCATATCCATTGTCATTAGCATGTATCACTCTTGTTGTTATCATCCACTTTGCCATTATCAGTCTCAATGCCATTATACAATGAGTATCATTTCTATAACCGCATTCATAGTCATAGTCATTATATAATTTCATCTAATGTTGATTAAACTGATGAAACGTGATACTTCTTGATTGGTCTGAATGGCTAGACTGCCATTGTCGGATATCAGGTTGGAGGACGCACCATTTTTTTGAGACAGCCGGGCGGTCACAGATGTTTTTTTTTCAATGTCCTGTTTGAACACTACTGTGTTTTGTTTTTTCTCCGACACACCAAAAAATCATGTTGTTGGTTATTTAACATAGCGATGGAACATAACCATTTTTAATAGGTATATTTTAATATGTATAAATCATGATACATAATCTATCAATGGGCCATTTTCAATATGGTAAATTACCAAAGGGTATATCTCGTATATCCCCATTATATCCCGTCGTATCCCCATGATATCACACAGATGAGGTTCTCCAGCCAGCATCTTACCACCATCTTCTGTAGGGACATCCTACTAAAATGATCGAACATGTTTGAAAAATGTTGTAAATGGCTTTTCTGAATCTTGTTCAGGCTTTCTATACTACCATTCATGGCAGGAATTCTACTACTCTCTCAATGCAGGAAATAATTCCGGTCGGCCACAGAACAAAGGTCTTATAAAAGCAAGAGAGGCCATCCGAGTCCATTACCCTCTGGTAATTTAACATAGCTATTGAAAATGGCCATTTACACTGGTTTTTCCCATTAAAAATGGTGATTTTCCATAGCTATGTTAGTTTACCAGAGGGTACATGTCAGGGAGGAATGGGTTTTTTCCAAGATTTTTTCAGGCCATCAACAGCATTATGCCATCCATTGTTTTTTTCCGCACATGTCAATGGATTGGCTTTAAAACGGGACAATTTACAGGAAAGCCTATTGCTTTTTTTAAAATTTTAATGGGAAAATCGATGGTTTCCCATGGTTTCCCGTTAAGATTGTCCCGACTCAACCAATTTCACCCAAGACTTCGCCGCCTCGGTCGCTGCGGCATGGGCCTTGAAAAAAGCTGTTGTTCTTGAGGCTGAAAAACCCCATGATTCCTTGAGGTTTCAGTGAACACATTGGCATTTCATGGTGATTTCATGGTGATTTCTTATGGAAAAATCATTGATCATAGTGGATACTGAATGGGATATCTATTGGGATACGCGGATACACCCTGCGGCAATCAAATGTGGCGTGCTGGAACATCCACCATTTATAGATTATATAGATATAGTTCGATGATTTTCCCAGCTATAAACCTCCATTTAGTTCGGGGATTTTTCCAGTGCCACGTTTTGAGTAGCAAAGGGTTGATAAAAAAACGACACATGGGTGATGGAGACTTTAGGGCCTTCCCTCGATAGTATGAAATGCCCCCAAACAAAACCATGGTGCACTGATGTGCAATGTATTGGATCTGTTCATGACTTGGGGTCCCAATGAACTTGAAGATATTTCTGGTCGGGGAAGGGATGATGGATTTTAAGAACTTGAAATATGGGTATATGTTATATAAGTTATATATATATATATATGACTAATCAATGACTGTTGGTTGGGTATGAAATGGTTCGTTATTCACTCACCTGGTAAAGAAGTGGGACTCTCATGGCTCAACTGGTTGGGTTTGTCTGGAACGTGGCTTCACAGTACCCCTAAATTCACTTGTTAAATCCATGTCTTCCGTCAATACTCATCGTATACCCAAATCTCCCGGTTGCTTACACTTCCACCTATACCCAAGAATGTCCCACATTATCCCAGAAATACGTAGCCATAGATCCGAGAAAAACTATAACAATTCACTAACCTGAAATAAAGCTATATCGGGATAATCCCCCTTACTAACCATCATGCCAGTAAGGTCGCAGTGAGGTTGTTATAATTTACCCAGATCAATAGGGGGATACCATGGGATATCCCATTTTCAGTGGGAACAATCCCAGCCTGCAGGAGCTGCTGTCGAAAGCCATGCCAGGAAGAATCCAAGAAGTCTTCGAAGCTGCCTTGGTACGGATAGCCGGATGATGTTTATTCCCCAACCATTTGCGCGGAACAAGGGGCCGGAAACTTTGAGATATAAGGGGTAACCAGGTAACATGGTGAATTTTCTTGGGGATTTAATCACACTAGAAATTGTGACGAATGAGGCTACGGCTAGGGATAGTTACTCCAATCCAATTCCCATTCCAGTGACGTCATGTCGCTAGAATTTATCCAGATACCATGCTTGTTTTTTGGGGAGAACAAAGTACCATACATCAGTTGGGTATGGGTCAAAATTAGGTATCTCAATAATTGGATGGTTAATACTAAACTAGACTAACATCTGTGGTCCCCTAGGTCTTCCATTTTGACCCACATCCAGTTGTCCGATGGATCACTTCCGCTTCCGAGCTGCCAGCAGTCATGCTCTGGGGCTTGTCTCGCTGTGACTCGCTGGGATTCTGATGCTTTCCCGACAAGTCACTAGGAATAGAAAATCACAGAAGATTTGACACCAGCCATCAGTTTTCCGGCTTCTGTCATGTCACAATTTAGTGGTGGTTGAATCAGTTGACTCCTCAATCTTGCTGGGTTTCAGGGAAAATTGAAAGCAATTCTGGATGAATTGAACATCCGACTTTCTTCCTTCATATCATGTCTCCGTTCTCCTTTATCAAGGTTTCAACTTGGAACCCTATACAAAAAGGCCGCGAGGCAGCCATTCTATAGATGTTCTGGCACATATGTGCATGTATATATATATATATGTATATGGACCATATACTATCCATATATTTGGATATATTTGGCGCAATACATGGATAGTTCATCATTGTAGGAACTCTGGGGAATACTACACAAGCCAGTTGATTTCACCCACCAAAAATAGGAGATCACCGTGAGTCGACTCACGAAGGAAACATGGGGGTTCCAGAGGTTTAGCCAACCCGAATTGCAATGAAAATTATGGCTGCTTGTCCAGAATTCATATCCGTTAAATGGTTCATATCGGGCATTTGAATACATGAAGGTTTCCGATTCGTCGTGGGGTACCCCCAGTTCTCATCCATTTGCAGATGGATTTTCCAGCCAATAAACCATCCAGCTATTGGGATACCCCCCATTTCTGAACACCTCCACAGTGGAAAGTTCTTCGAGCCGACGCGGCTGGCAGTGTGTTTTATCCGTGACTGGACTCGGGGTGGGCTCCCTGAAAAGTCAACAAATCCTTAGGGAATTGGTGGAATTTTTGTGGCTGGAAAGTTAATGGACAAGTCAAGGACTTGATTATATAATGGTTTTCCTTTTTCAATGTACAGGAGTTTTTTGATGTTTTCTGGCCTAATGATTGGATATGATATCGTATGATATCTAGATATATCTACTATCAATAGTTTACATTCTACTATGGGTAGAATCCTATCCCTGACTATTGAATGATACTCACCATGGTTCATCCAGGGAGGTGGCTCGGTGCTTCAGCTATTCAACGAAAAAAGAAAGTGGTTGGGAAACTCCCTAAAAACACACTAAAAAACCATGGCTAATAACAATACTTGCAACCTGCAGTTCAACTAATAAGTGGCTTATATGATCCCAACTATTGTAGGGTTACTGTATATCGTGTTATATCCAAACTTATGCAGGTTATTGATGGTTATTGCCATTCTTATCTCCAAAACAACAACCCCAACTGCACCCCCAGGGATCCCCGGAGACTTCTCCTTGTGCACCTGAGAGATGGCCATTTTCACGGATGTACCGTCGATGTGGACGTCGTGCCGGAGTAACTCGACTGTGTTAACAGCGCTTCAAAACAAGGAGGTGAGTTGGTCTGAAAACAAGGGTGCCCCCAAATTTGATGCTTTACTATTTTCTTCTCAACATTGCCCATTTGGAGGCTATACTATACCCCATTTTCAGACACAGAAAAATCGAAAGATGCGTCGAAGTCCTCCATGTTTCCTCCCGTGGGCAACCACCACTGGGCGGAAATTTCGGACTGCTCATCATCGCTCGTTCGTGCTGACAGGTTGGTGGCACAACACCAGGGCCACTTAAGCTCCATAGTGATAGCCCCCACCAAAAAAAACATAAAAGTAGGAAATCTGAAAAATAAGAGGGAAAATATAATCTTCAACATCCTGGAAACACTTTTGTATCTTTTTGCGGGTTGGTAGTTGCTATACATGAATTCCGTGTGATTCTATACTGTTTTCAAGTGTACAGCAAGTGTAAGTGTTGGTCATCGGTTTGATATGCGCGTAACTGTTCATTTAAAAAACATTGGCATAGACTTGAACAAATTAGGTACGTAATACATATAATCATCCTAAAGTACGAGTAGCCGGAATATGGGATTTTCAACCATATTCCAAATTCAGCGAGGATTCTTTTGACATTTCCATATTCTGTCTACTTCAAAATGACTAAATACATGTATACAATATATGTATGTATATTAGCTGGGTAAAAATTGCAATATTTCACTGACCTGAAATACGGCTATTCTGATTTTTCCCTGTACTGCCCATAATTTCAGTGACGTCGCAATGAGGTCATATAGCCTACCCAGTTATAGATCTATTAAAATATGTATACAACTGTATACATACATACATACGTACGTACGTACATACATACATTACATTACATTACACTACACTACATTACATTACATTACATTACATACATTACATACGTTACATAAATTCCATACATTACAAACACTACATACATTACATACAATACATGCATTACATACATTACATACATTGCATACAATACATGCATTACAAACATTAGAATCATTACAAAAAATACGAACATTACAGACCTTACAAACATTACAAACATTACATGCATTACATACATTACATACATTACATACACACACACACATATATATATATCTATATCTATATGTGAGCAGGGATCACCACACCTCCCCAAACGGTTCCCCCTCCCCTGTGGCCTGGAGGAACCAACTGCGAGCTTTGGAGGCGGACCACGCCATAGGCCGTGTTTTTTTGGGTCCAAAAACTAGAATAATTATGGTAACTGTACGAATATAGAAAACTTAGATAACCAAAAACAACCCTAGAATTGGCGCTTCTGGGAAAGCCATCAACCAGAATTCAGGCAGCAGTCGATCCTTTCAGGATTGACTGCTGAAATCCGACTTGCGGTCTGGATGAAAGCTGCTGGAGTTGCCGAACACTTTGAACACTAGACAACAACGTGGCCGCAAAAAAAATAAAACAGGGAGTAGATCAAAAGATGATGGAAAAATATATGAAGATGACAGAAGATGAACAATGCTGAAAATGAAACATGATGAATGATAAATTAGGTTGTTGACGCTTTTCAGCACAGATAGACACAGTAAACTTTACACAGGTGCGTCTGTCACTGGAGAACCGACCCAACAAAGGTGATTTGTTACCTCCCAATGGTACCCCCCAATGAGCCCAGGGGTTGACAGCCCAATGATCTCGTTCATCTGGGGTTGACATTTGCCTTTGCTTTAATACTTAATATGAGAATCTTAACCCATTCATGTTTGCTGTGAATCTGACATTCAAAGGCCTGCATGTTCTCATTATATACTTATTATAATCTATGAAAAAACAACTGTCAGATTGACGGCTGTGCTGCAGTCAGATGGGATTTCCATCAACTGGCTGTCTCCCAGCAGCTCCACTTGGATGCATAAATCGTAATTGGATTGTAAGACATTTCATATATATATATATACATACATAGAATGTGTGTATATATGTATACAAGATGCATACATGCATGTATGCATGTATGCATATACATATATATATATATATGTATGTATGTATGTATTTATGCATGTATTTATTTTTCATTAATTTTGCACAAAATTGGTGGTATCCCAGAATTGAACAGCTGCCTATACCACGGGTCGATGACACCACTTACGATGCTTGGAGGCCGTTTGATAACACCATCAATGGATTTTGGACTTCCCTCTAGGAATCACCACAAGCGCATCTCCGGGGTACAAAGTTGACCATATATATATATACAAACAAATAAATAAATAAATAAATATAAATAAATAAATATATATATATATATATATATACATAGGAAAACACTTTTTTGGACCTCGTTCCATTTCTTTTGGGCCTGGACACTTTTCATGGACCTTACTGCAATTCTTTTGGAGATGGCTACCCTTCTTTTGGACCTGCGCACCCTCCTGCTGGACCTGGCCCTTCCCCAAACCACACCCCCTTTGGATAGATTCTCCAAGCTGCGTCTTGATGGCAATTCTTCAGACAGTAGGAAGCTAGAGCTGCGCTACCATGCAACATGGCAGGAAGCAATCCAGTACATCGTGTGGCTCAGTGCTTCCTTCCATTTCTGCCCTCTTCTCAACTCCTACTTTTCACACCTCTTCCGGCCTGTCTCAGTTACGCAAGGGCTCAACTTGGTGTCAGCCTGGGTGAAAGTGCCTCACTTGGGGACATTCATCTGGTTTCAATATCTAAACTTACCCCCCTTGTGCCTCTCATCAAACTTCCTACATTTCCTGCATTCATTGGGTTTCAATATCTATCCTTCCCCCTAGCCTCTTTACAACTTCTTGCATTCATCTCGTTTCAATATCTAAACTTCCCCCCAGTGCCCCTCAACAACTTCCTGCATTCATGTGGTTTCATATGTGGCACCCCCGTGGCCTCCCCGCAATTTCTTGCAAGCCTCTTGTCTCAATATTCTAAAGCTCTCACGCGCCTGTGCCTCTCAGCAACTTCCTGCATTCATGCGGTTTCAATATCTAGGCTTCTCCCGCTCGTCTCTCCACAACTTCTATCATGCATCGTCATTTGGGTTCAATATCTTTGCGCTCATATGGTTTGAGTACCTGTACTTCCCCCTAGCCCTAGCCTCTCCACAAACTTCTTGCGTTCATCTTGTTTCAATATCTAAGATTCCTCCCCGGTGTCCCTCAACAACCTCCTGCATTCATCTTGCTTCAATATCTAAACTTCCTCCCCGGTGCCCCTCAGCAACTTCCTGAATTCATTTGATTTTATATCTGGTTCCCCCGTTGGCTCTCCACATTTCCTTCCATGCATTTAGTTTCAATATTTAGGTTCCCCCCCGTCTCTCCACAACTTCTTGCATGCTTCGTTATTAGGGTTCAATGTCTAGGTTTCACCCCTCATCTCTCAACAACTTATTGCGCTCATCTTGTTTCAATATCTAAATTTCTCTTCCCCCAACGTGCATCTCAACTTCCTGCATCCATTTGGTTTCATATTTAGGTTTCCCCCCGTTGGCCTCTCCACAACTTCTTGCAATTATGTTGTTTCAATATCCGAATTTCTCCTGCACCCCTGTCCCTCTCAGCAACTTCCTGTATGCATTTGGTTTCAATATCCCGGCTTCCCCTGTCTCTCAACAGCTTCTTGCGCTCATCTGGTTTCAATATCTAACTTCCCCCTCCTAAACTTCCTGCATTGATTGGGTTTCAATATCTATATATATATAAATATTTATAAATATATTTAATATAGAATGTGTATATATTTTTTTATACATTTTTCTATGTGTGTTTGTAATTATATAGTATTTATGATTATAGTTATCTTTGTATTTAAATCGATATTTATACACACAATTATACACATAAAGATAGGAGCAACAAATTTCCCCGGAACTGGAACCCCAAACAACAACAAGAGTTAAATGGTGGTTTCACCAATTCCAATCATTGTGCGGAACATGAATGCAGCAATCACTTTTTCATGGCGTAGTGTGTGGTTTCAGGTGCAGAAGCCCCCCAATTCTAGCTGTTCTCATGCACGCTTCCCATCCACTGGCTTTTAACATCATTCTCCCATATTTTCCCTCTAATGCCCTATCTTGGAGCTCAATCCCGGAACATCCCAGGGTTGATTGTCATCTTCCATGTTCAAGGGGGCCATCACAACACTTGGGGGAAGTCTCTCGGATGCAACTCTTCATCCAGGCCATTTCAACGAAATCAATGCTGGTTCACCGGGCAGTCGTGGAATGCATGGCCTGTTGGGAATAAATGGGGGTTTGATAAAAATGGGGGTTTCCATAAATGCCGGTACCCCAAAATGGATGGTTTATAATGGAAAATCCTGTTTTCCATCGCAGCCGCGGTCCATCGACTGGTGAATCAATGCTCAAAATCATTCAATTAATTTGGGGCGAATGCCTCCATTTTCGGACACCCCCATATCCAAAAATACAACAACAACTAGTCGCTGGAAGTGGCTGATACCTGTCAAATACCAGCCTATGGCCAATCTGCCCGTGCCACCAAATAGCTGTATATATATATATACACCTGCACATATGCATATATACATACATATATATATATGTAAACACATGTATGTATGTACGTACGTATGTATGTAGGTTAGGTAGGTAGGTAGGTAGGAAGGGAGGTAGGTAGGTAGGTAGGTAGGTAGGTAGGTATATAGGTATGTAGGTATGTGGGTATGTAGGTAGGTAGGTATGTAGGTATGTAGGTACTTAGGTATGTAGGTATGTAGGGTATGTATGGTTTGTATGGTATGTATGGTATGCAAGGTATGTACGGTATGTAAGGTATGTACGGCATGTACGGCATGTACGGTATGTACGGTATGTACGGATATGTACGGTATGTACGGTATGTACGGTATGTACGATATGTACGGTATGTATGGTATGGACGGTATGCAGGGTATGCAGGGTATGCAGGGTATGCAGGGTATGCAGGGTATGCATGGTATGCATGGTATGCGTGGTATGCAGGGTATGCAGGGTATGCAAGATATGCATGGTATGCATGGTATGCATGGTCGAAGGAAGTTTAGAAGTCAAATTTCTGACAGTATGGACAGATGAAAAGCAGAGATGGGAAGAGTCAGAGAAGACAAGGGAAGAAGAAAGAAGATAAAACAAGAGAAAGTCTCAGAAGAAAGAAGATCCAAGTGCGCGAAAAGGTTGGATAGTCGCGAAACACTGCGATTTTTCCAATGATTTGTGGCGCTAGAGGGTCGAAACGTAGGCTCGCTAAGGCGGCGGATGCGGAGCCATGCGGTCAGATGAGAGATGAAAAGTTGCACGCATTGTGGCGCGAAGCACATTTCGAAGTCAAAATGTATAAAGCACACCAGGTTCGGACCACTTTTGGAGGTTGAGATGTCCAAAAAGTGCACGCCGGTGTGGCGCGAAGCACATGTCGAAGTCAAAAGTGTAAAAAACTGACGGGTTCAAAGCACTTTTGGAAGTTGAGAGGTCGAAAAAGTGCACGCCGGTGTGGCGCGAAGCACATTTCGAAGTCAAAAGTGTAAACAACTGAGGGGTACGGAGCACTTTTGGACGTTCAGATGTCGTTTTGCGTGGCAGGCGATGGGGACTGTGCACCTTGTCAAAAGTGAGCAAAACATGAGGGTTTTGTAGCAGTTTCAAAAACGATGGCAGGCGTGGGGCATTTGAAGAGGATCTGGAAAGATGCATGTCGCGTGGCAGGCGCAGTACAAGAGACATGATCATCAGAGATATTACGAGGTCAGGGCGCTGATTTCCGGAGAGGGGTTGCATTTTGGAGCATAAGATCTTCAGTTTTGGGAAGATGATTTTGCGTGACAGGTGCAGCACTTCGTATGATCTGGCATCAATTTTTCGTGGCAGGCGCAGCACTTTAGACAGATGGAGTGGAAAAATCGCAAAACGCATTGGTACGAGGCCGTCAGCTCCGCACTCAGCTTTCCATTTTTGAAGGAAGTCTCGCAGAATTGCTTTGTTTTTGATGTTGCCAACTTTAAACATTGAGGAAGTCTCGCAGAATCGCTTCGTGTTTGATGTTGTCAAGTGTAAAAGTTGGATGTCTCGCAGAATTGCTTCGTTTTTGACGTTGTCAAGTTTAAAAAAATGAGAAAGTCTCGCAGAATAGCTTCGTTTTCAAACTTGCAGATAGATAGATAGATAGATAGATGGATAGATAGATAGATGGATAGATAGACAAATCGATAAACAGAAAAACAAATAGATAACCACACACACACAGACTCGTGTATATATGTATATATATATATAGACAGATTGATGGACAGATAGATAGACAACTGCAACTGCACTACAACACAGTACAGCTACAACTTCAACTACAACTACACTACCACTACAACGAGAGATTGAAGTCATCTTTGAGTTGAGTAAATGAACAAAAAGTTCGTAGGTAGTTGCATCATTACATGAAGATGGTTTTGTGGTAATAAGTGGGTTGCGTAGACTATTTGTGTGGAGGCACGGCTTTGGGTGCAAAGCTTTGAGACAAATAGGTAGGTAAAATGGTCAGTTAGATGGATGAATGGATGGATAGATGGGTGGACAGGTAGATAGGTACATAGATAGGAAGATAGGTACGCAGATTAAAAAAGATGGATGGATGGACAGATAGATGAATAGAGGTAGACAGGTAGATAGATAGATAGACAGATAGATAGATAGGTAGATAGAAAGATAGAAAGATAGAAAGGTAGAGAGATAGTCAGATAGATAGATAGATCGATAGATCGATCGATAGATAAACATATAGATAGATAGATAGACAGATAGATAGATAGATAGGATTAGATTAGATTAGATTAGATTAGATTAGATTAGATTATATAGATAGATAGCTAGATAGACAGACAGACAGACCGATAGATAGATAGATAGATAGATAGATAGAGAGATAGAGAGATAGAGATAGAGATAGAGATAGACAGATAGATAGAGATAGACAGACAGACAGACAGACAGATAGGTAGGTAGGTAGGTAGGTAGGTAAATGGATAGTGAGAGAAAGAGAGAGAAAGAGAGGAGACTTAGAGCCTCAGACCTTTCGGTCCATCAATCGGTTCGCTCTGCCATCCGTGCTTCACAACAGCCAGCCTCTCCTATAGGTTTCCTATTTTCGAAACTTCCGCCACAGTCTTGTGCAGCACTACTCGTATGGATGGTATGGATGGTATGGATGGTATGTACGGTGTGTATGGTGTGTATGGTGTGTATGGTGTGTATGGTATGTATGGTATGTATGGTATGTATAGTATGTATGGTATGTATGGTATGTATGGTATGTATGGCATGTATGGCATGTATGGTATGCATGGTATGCATGGTATGTATGGTCTGTATGGTATGTATGGTGTATATGGTATGTGTGGTATGTATGGTAAGTATGTAATGTATGTAATGTAATGTATGTATGTATGTAATGTAATGTAATGTGATGTGATGTAATGTAATGTGATGTAATGTAATGTGTGTAATGTATGTGTATGTATATGTATATGTATATGTATATGCATATGTATATGTATATGTATATGTATATGTGTATATGTATGGATGTATGGATGTATGGATGTATGTATGTATGCATGTATGTATGTAAATGTACATATACAATATATTCATCTAAATATGTATCTATATGTGTATATATATATATGATATATTTACACTTCCCATTCTTCTTGATTCAGAACCACCTTGTCAGTCTTCGTCCAACATGATATAAACAGAATATATATGCACACATATACAATAATAATATGTAAATGTATCATTGTAAGCATATAACATAAAAATGAACACACGCACATGTGTGTGTGTACATGAATGCATATGACATGAAATCAATTGAAATAATATGAATGTCTGTAGGTCTAAATACCTATATGATGTATATCACTGTATATCTACGCTCCTAGCCACCACAAGGCCACGCCTCAGCCCAGCGCGATCACCACCGATTGACTGCGCTCTTCGAAATCCGGAGGGCTCGGTGGGCTCGGAGGGGAAAGCGCCTCAGTGGCGGCCGAAACGAGTCGTGCGAAAAAATGATCAGGGGAATATCGTGGGAATATCTATATTTAGATATATCTATATATATAATATATCTATATATATATATATAATATATATATTAACCACAAAACTATGATACTATATGGTCTGAATATGGGGTGTATCCCCAGAAAAAGGGGATAGAAAAAGGGGAAATCCCAAATTTTGGAGGTTTCCTAAAATGGGAGTAATCACAAATCGTCCAAGTCATTAGAACATTTAAGTATTGACATCCATGGTGACTTTGGGATGCCCCATTTTAAGAACCCCTAACATTCCAACCCGCAAAAAAAATAGAAGTTGCCAACATCCTACTTTACTGAAGTCCTTTAAGTAATAAATTACTTCCTGGCGCCTTCTTTGTGTGGGGCTATTATAGATATTCTGATAATACATGATAATCAAAGGTAGAATCTCAATGATTGCTATATTATCACCTACATCGTTTAATGGAAAATAAACAGTGGGATTACGATCATCCTTTAGAGAAAATGATAGCCGGTTAAACAGCTTGGTCAGCATTCCATACCGTAGATTGTCATCAAAGAAATCCATAAATCCAGTAGGGCAATAACCTTCCAGACCCCCATTTTTGGGGTTCCATGCCGACTTGAGAGACCGTAGATGATTGTCCGCTATAATTTTCAATCACAAATTTAGGATCATCATCGTCATTTGGGGAAATTTTATTGCATTTGCTTTGGTGTAAACTTTTTTTTGGAATTTCCAATTGAAAGGATTGAAAGGCCTAGCTGGAGGTTTTTTTTGGATTTCCCATTGAAAGGATTGAAAGGCTTAGCCGTGGGCCCGTGCGAGGCCCAGGAATGGCACCTTTCCACCACAATGTGTTTACCTGGATCATTCTTCTAGATCCATCTATGAATAGAATGCATCAAATCTTCCAAAGCACCGACCACATGGTGAACTCCGAGTGATTTCAATGCGATACTCGCCATCCCCTTGAATGGGCTATTGTGAAGAACTTTGGAGATCTTCCCAGCTCAGTTTGATTGGCGGATGTGAAACTTGCGGCTACATCCTGGGTTGTCTTCTGGTTTTCGGGAATTGTTGATGAATTCAGAGAAGTTGGTTACTCTTGAGGTAAACTCAATTCACCCTACAACCCTGAAAGAGGCAAACGCAATTCAAAAAAACTCAATGAATTACTGTTCTATCTTTCTGCAGCTTGCTAAACCATCCATCTTGTTTTGTTTTGCTTATTTTGTGACGATCTCTATCAATGTCAGTCATATAAACATGGGAATGTGTCATTAAACCCATAGTTGATTAATATTAATTCAATTCTATTCAAGTGTGCCATATTTTGACATGTGGCTATGAGTCAAGAACCTGGCACCCTTTCAGTACCCCAGAGTACCCCAGAGGTACCCAGAGGCACCCAGAGGCACCCTCTGGAATAGCTGCTTCATGTTGAACCCACCAGTCTCATGGTCATTTTTTCATGTGGGTAAAACAATCCCATAAACCATCCCCCAATGGCTCACCATTTTTATAGGTGGCATGGTTGCCATTCCCAGGCATGGCTGGTAAACATGGCATTGTTTTTCCCACATTAATAGGTTTTGACCCATCCCTACATAGCAGTGGCTGATTTAAACACTCGTTGAATCAGTTGCCGCAGCTGCATTGTCATGGCACTGACATTCCTGACTCACTGCGAGGCAGCTTTCGTTCCTGGGCTTGGTTCACACATGTGTACATATATACATCTTACATGTATCTATACATGAATATGCCTACGGACCGAAAACTGAGGTCGCGAAACACTTCTTTTTCGAGTCGGAGGTTCTTGATGCTACGCTGATGATGGGGTGGGGTGGGGTGGGGTGGGGCATGTTAACGTTCGTGGGAACTTGCTGAGGTTCTTGATGCTACGCTGATGATGGGGTGGGGTGGGGCATGTTAACGTTCGTGTGAACTTGCTGAGGTTCTTGATGCTACGCTGATGATGGTGATGATGGACGTCCTGCAAAAAAATCGTGCCAAAGAGTTTGCATGCCCGGAGTGCGGACTTGATTCTTTATTGCAAGATGTGGCAATGGAGATTCATCCACACGTACAAAAACTTGGCGAAAGCCAC
>Ga0126342_10006748_pt1 | contig 20412 bp, 18 predicted proteins | sample Cyp1metagenome_FD_92528 | JGI IMG/M metagenome (GOLD analysis project Ga0126342, IMG submission 92528) | Coral microbial communities from Lord Howe Island, Old Settlement Bay, Australia - Cyphastrea 1 metagenome | ecosystem: Host-associated > Invertebrates > Cnidaria > Coral ...
AAACATTTTCCAAAAAATGAAAAATTGCAATTTTCCTCGAGTTTTTTCCATTTTTTTTTCATGTTTTTTTCATTTTTTTATCATTTTTTTATCATTTTTCATCATTTTTGCTTCCAGTGGTGCAAAAATTTTCCGAAAAATAAAAAATTGCAATTTTCCTCGAGTTTTTTTCATTTTTTTATCATTTTTTTTATCATTTTTATCATTTTTGCTTCCAGTGGTGGAATTGATGAAAAATGATGAAAAATGATGGAAAATGATAAAAAAATGATAAAAAAATGAAAAAAAAATGAAAAAAATGAAAAAAAAACTCGAGGAAAATTGCAATTTTCCAAAAAATGAAAAAATGCAATTTTCCTCGTTTTTTTTTCATTTTTTATCATTTTTTTCATCATTTTTGCTTCCAGTGGTGGAATTGATGAAAAATGATGAAAAATGATGGAAAATGATAAAAAAATGATAAAAAAATGATAAAAAAAATCCGAGGAAAATTGCAATTTTTCATTTTTTGGAAAATTGCAATTTTCCTCGTTTTTTTCCCCTCATTTTTTTCATTTTTTTTTCATTTTTTTTAATCATTTTTTTATCATTTTTTTTTCATTTTTTAATCATTTTCCATCATTTTTCATCATTTTTCATCAATTCCACCACTGGAAGCAAAAATGATGAAAAAAATGATAAAAAATGAAAAAAAACTCGAGGAAAATTGCATTTTTTTATTTTTCGGAAAATTTTTGCACCACTGGAAGCAAAAATGATGAAAAATGATAAAAAAATGAAAAAAATGAAAAAAATGAAAAAAATGAAAAAAAACCGAGGAAAATTGCAATTTTTTATTTTTTGGAAAATTGCAATTTTCCTCGTTTTTTTTTCATGTTTTTTTCATTTTTTTTCATTTTTTTATCATTTTTTTATCATTTTCCATCATTTTTCATCATTTTTCATCAATTCCACCACTGGAAGCAAAAATGATAAAAAAATGATTAAAAACATGATAAAAAAATGAAAAAAACTCGAGGAAAATTGCAATTTTTTATTTTTCGGAAAATTTTTGCACCACTGGAATGCAAAAATGATGAAAAATGATAAATGGAAAAAAATGAAAAAAAATGAAAAAAAAATGAAACAAAAATGAAAAATAAAATGATTAAAAAATGATAAAAAAATGAAAAATAAAATGATTAAAAAAAATGAATGAAAACATAAATGAAAAAATGATAAATAAAATGATAACCAAAACGATAAAAAAATGAAAAAAAATATTTTAACAATTTCCAATGTGTAGCTGGCTCGGTTTTTCATAATTTTTTGCTAACCACGAATTTACGTGAGGCCCTTCCGGGCTATCCGAGGCTTTTCCGGCCTTTTTATTGATCACCGTTGGGTATTGTTCTATGTTTTGGGTTGGCTTGGGCTCGGCATTTTATAGAACAGATGGATCCCAGACAACAAAGATCAAACTGTGCAATGTCCTAATGTTTCAACAGTAGCGTTTTCATGGCGAAACTGCGAGTGGGTGAACGGCTCACTGCTTTTGATGGTTGGTTCCTGCTATAGGTGAGGTAATCGTTGCCATTCTAGAGCGAACGCATGTGTCCAAACCCGACTTCAAAGAAGGATTGCGTTCATCGTTTAGGAGGTACAGAGTTGACCCAGGTTCCATTTGGTCTAGCGATGGTTCCTTGATAACTTGACCAACCGCACGGCTTTGCGTCATTCAAGTTTCTGACCTATCAGCTTCGGACGGTAACGTGTTGGCTTGGCATGGCTGTGAAACAAATCTTTTCTGTTGTAATGGCCGCCGTTTCGCGAACTAACTTGCTATATTCTTTAGCCCTGCAACCATGGATTGGGTGTAACTTTGCTTATTGCAGAATGTTATCCAACGTGTTTTCTCCAACTAGTTTTGGATTTGGGACAACTATGAGCTGTGTCTGTGACTGAGCCTTCACTTGTGCATCGGATTCTGCACATGATATGTGCGCGATACTTGGAAATGCTTTCCTACATCTGGATAATGCAAACCGCCAAATGGCTGGATACATCTTCTTGGCTTTTGAGCTTCTGAATGGCCGGGCATGCGCGTACTGTATTACTAAAGAAGTGAACGATATTCAATACTATAATTATTGTTTTTTTTGTAGAAATGTTACTATTATTCTCAACTTTTTTCAATTTGATAACTTGCCACCTCTGACAAATCATAAATTTGGAATCTGAATCGGGACTATTTTTTTTCGAAACCACCACGTATCATAACAAGTGCAATTTCCATAAATTATAATACACAAATTGTGATACGACCCGGCCTCGCTGGCAGAATGGCACTGAGGACCTCCGCACTAAGCTGGCGCCAATGGTAGTCAGTCTCCGTGGACTTTTGCCTGATGCCTTGGGTTTACGCTCTTGGGCACTCCAGCCGCCCACTCACTTTGCGTGGCTCCGTTTGTAGGGTCCTTGGGTCTTCCTTTTCAACCTTGTTTTCGGGCAAAATTGTTCAACGCTCTTTCCATGAGCGCGTCCTGGATCAAGCGCATCACCGCGACTGGCACAATGAAGGGTGAACCAGTCTCATGGCACTGGTTAGGTTTCGCCCTAACCTGCTGGCTTGACGCTAGCTGCAATTTTTTATTATGCATCCTGTCCAGGTGCATGTTCAAAAGGAGGATTGTGTCCAGGGTCCTTTCTGTGCAACAAGCTAAGGGTAGGCGTGACCCCTGAAGTTGCAAAGTGTGGAGTGTAAAGTGTAAAGTGTGAAGGAGTGAAAGGTGTGGAGTGTAAAGTGCGGAGTTTGAAGTGTAGAGTGTAAAGTGTAAAGTGTTGTGTGTGGAGTGTTAAAGTGTAAAGTGCACAGTGTCGAGTGTAGAGTGTAAAGTGCGGAGTGTAAAGTGTAAAGTGCGAAGTGTAAAGTGCGCGACTTGGTTGCAACTTGGATTGTTCATTGGCCCATTGGTGGCTAGATTGCTTTCAGGTGATGGCCCGGGTCAGTTTCAAGACTGCAAGCGGCTACCGGCCACAAAAGGAAATTTAAAATTCGCATGTATATAGATTTTAGATGGTGAACTAGTGCACCTCCACACTTTACACTTTACACTCCGCACTTTGCACTCCACACACTGCACTCCACACTCCGCACTTTACACTCCACACTCCACATTTTCATACATTTTACAAAGGACACCCTACACTCTACACTCCACACTTTCCACATCATTCTCCACGCTCTACACTTCACACTTTACACTTTGCACCCCGCACTCGCTTTACACTCCACCCTCCACACTCCACACTTTACACTTTGCACTCCACACTTTACATTCCACTGTCCACACTTTACACTTTACACTCCACACTTTACACTCTGCACTTTACACCTTGCATACTCCACACTTTACACTTTACACCACACACTTTACACTCTACACTAAACACTCCACACCTTACACTCCACACTTTACAATCCACACCTCACATTTTACAGACTACACACTGCACTCTACACTCCACACTTTACATTCCACACTCAACACTTTACACTCCACACTCTACGCTTCACACTCCATGCTTTACACTTTACACTCCGCACTCTACTCTTTACACTTCACGCTCCGCACTTTACGCTCCACACTCCACACTCCACACTCTACCCCTTACACTCCACACTTCGCACTCTACTTTACACTCCGCACTCCACACTTTACACTTTACACTCCAAACTTTTTCACTCCACACTCTACACTGCACACTCCACACTTTACACTCCACACTTCACACTTTACACTCCACCCTCTACATTCCACCCTCTACACTCCACATGCCACACTGTGCGCTTTACACTCCACACTTCGCGCTTTACACTTTACACTCCACACGCTACACTCCACACTTTTCACTTTACAGTCAACACTTTACACTCCACACTCCACACTTTACACTTCACACTCCGCAGGCCACAGTTTACATTTTACACCCTTTACACTCCACACGGTGCACTCCAAACTTTACACTTTACACTCCACACTCCAGACTTTACAATCCACACTTTATACGTCACACTTTACACTTTACACTCCGGACTTTACACTTTACATTCTACACTCCACACTACACACTTTCACCCACGCTCTGCACTTTACACTCTACACTTTACACTCCACACTCCGCACTTTACACTTCACACTCCAGACTCTACACTTCACACTGTCCACTTTACATTTTGCACTCCACACTCTACACTTCACACTTTCCACCCCACACCTTTTACTTTACACTCCGCACTTCACAATCCCCATTTCACACTCTACACACTACATTCCCCTCAACACTCCACTTTCTTCACACCCCGCACTTTGCACCCATTCCACATTCCGCAATCTACAGTGCACTGGTACGGTGACAGGGGAAACATGTACAAGACTGTTTTAATAACAATTTTCGCAAAAGTGTTTTACGTGACTGCATTCGGGTTCGTGGGCTGCATTTTTTTTTCCCCAATTTTTTTTCCACAATGATGATTTTATCTCCGGCACCCTGCGGGCGCAGCCGCTAGCGGTGGATGTGGTCCTGAAACGATTGGAAAAACGTAGAAATGGAAGATCTAAATGCCCCTGAAACCAAAGGCGGAGATGAGATGATGAGAAAATGCGATTGTTTGGACAAGGTGTAGAGTTGAGGTGATGGAGAATTAGGATGGTATGAAATGAGTGTACGCGAAATAAAGGAAGTGTGGGGTAGAGGTGGCTCAAGGAGAGGCCTATGAAATAACAGGGAGATGTTGCGTTTTTTTTGGCGGGTTTCGTTGTTCGGATTCGGTTTTGAAAAAAGGTGTGTCAGGGTGTTGTGCAAACATCGAGTGACTGACAGTTTGCTTTGTGCATTCATTGCGTTCTAAGACTGTGGAACCCCAACGTTGATCCACGCAGGGTCCAAAAAGAGATGCTTTTTAAATTCCCTGCCTGTATCACAAAAACGAACCCTACAAATAGAATCAAATATATACAAATATATACAAATATTACAATTGTTCGGTTTTTTTGGTTGCATGCTGGGGAGTGACGGTCTGCAATTCAAACCTTTTATTGCATTTTGCGTTTCAAATCAAGTTGACAACGACACACAGCGACATACAACAACGAAAACCGCAGCGCAAACAAGGGAAATGTGGGAACAGGGCGAATGGCATTTGCAATTGTCGAGCGGTTCGGTTTGGATTTGTTCTGGTCGCCATGGTCCGAAAATTCCAAACATGCGATGGGCACCAAAATGCCTAAAATATTGGTAAAATGGCAGCAAACTGGTAAGGTTAAGGCGTCGGAAGAGTTATGTTAAAAATTGTGCAGCAAAATTGGGCCCCGGAACAAGGAAACACATGCGCCAATGATGCCTGGAGTGTTTCAAGCAACAAATATTTACACGTATGTTACATGACATTATTGGGTCGTCGTGCGGCTTGTGGAGTTGATTCCGAGTTTCGATAGCGGTAGGGCGGCCAAAAGAATGCACATGCGAAACCTTGTTGCCTGAGGCGGCTGGTTTGGATGCAGGCGCGTTTCCATTTCGCGGTTTGATGCTGTGATGGTTCCTAGTCAGGGTTGGTTATGGTGGATTTTTCCATATTTTTTTCCTGTCCGCGCGCGTCAGGTGACGTGCAATTGCTTCCAAAATTGCCCGGCAAAATTGAAGGCATTCCTAAGCAACTTGGCGCAGATTGGGTGATTGGGTGGTTGCCGCAAATGCACATAGTTGTGGCCTCGTGTGCAATTTTTCCGACTTGGAAAATTCAGAATTTGCTTCTAACATTGTGAAACGAAAACAAGGACAAACACCTATATATATATATAAAAACCTCACACACGTGCGTTGCTGGAATGTGCCATGAAAGAAACGAAGCAATGATCGCACCGTTGCGACAGGAAGGTGCCATTGGACCACATGAAATTGCCAATCCTGCTGACAAAGATGCGAGGCACGGGTTCATCCATTCATTATATGGAAGAAATAATGCCGGTAGTACCGCGCAAGGCGGTGGCGGAAGTTTCAAAGATAGGAAACGTATAGGAGAGGTTTGTTGATGTGAATCATGGATGGCGGAGCGAACCCACTGATGGATCGAAAGGTGGCTGGCGTGTCGGGCTATCTATCTACCTATTTACCTATCTGTCTATTTATCTGTCTTTCTATCTGTCTGTCTATTTATCTTTCATGTCTATCTGTCTGACTATCTGTCAATCTATTTGTTTTTCTATCTGTCTATGTGTTTTTCTATCTGTCTGTTTGTTTTTCTATCTATCCATTTGTTTTTCTATCTATCTACAGTAATGTTCGCTGCAAATTAGTGTGAGGCCCCCCCCTCAAACAATTTGAGGATACTCTATAACTCGCACTTTTTTTTTTTTTTTGCCACCCCTCAACAATTTTTTGGTTTATCTAACTTAAGTAAGGGTTTCAATTTACTTTTAATTTACGTTTAATTGATTTCAATTTATTTTTAATTGATTTCAATTTACTTTTAATTTACGTTCAATTGATTTCAATTTACTTTTAGTTGATATCAATTTATTTTCAATTTGATTTCAATTTATTTTTAATTTATTTAAATTTACTCATTTACTTTCAATTGATTTCAGTTTACTTTTTAATTGGTTTCAATTCTCAATTTACTTTCAATTAGTTTCAATTTACTTTTAATTCATTTCACTTTACTTTCAATTTACTTTCAATTGATTTCAACTTTATTTCAATTAACTTTCAGTTTGCTTTTAATTGCTTTCAATGGTTTTGTTTTTTTTTCACCCTAAAAGTTGGTGCCACCAATAGAGTACCATCCAGACAATTATATTATTCAGTAACTGGGCCACTCATGAGATACCCCTTTGAAAAATTGTTTGGATGCTGTTTTTTAAACAGGGTTTAATAAGGCATCTAATTATTTGGGAAACCTTGCATTTTAAAGCTTTAACACAAATATGGCTTTCTAAAGTAAAGGGACCAGCTTTACCCAAAGAAAGGTGGAGAAGGGATTTGTTTTTTTCCACTCCAAAAAGTTGGTGCTCACAATAGAGTACCACCCAGACAATTATATTATTCAGTAACTGAGCCACTCATGAGGTATCCTCTTGAAAAATTGTCTGGGTGCTGTTTTTAAATAAGGGTTTAATAAGGCATCTAATTATTTGGGAAACCTTGCATTTTAAAGCTTTAACACAAATATGGTTTTCTAAAGTAAAGGGGCTAGCTTTACCCAAAGCAAGGTGGAGAAAGGGTTTTGTTTTTTTTTTTTCACTCCAAAAAGTTGGTGCCCACAATAGAGTACCACCCAGACAACTATATTATTCAGGAACTGAGCCACTCATGAGGTACCCCTTTGAAAAATTGTCTGGATGCTGTTTTTTAATAAGGGTTTAATAAGGCACCTAATTAATTGGGAAACCTTGCATTTTAAAGCTTTAACACAAATATGGCTTTCTAAAGTAAAAAGACAAGCTTTACCCAAAGAAAGGTGGAGAAAGGGATTTGTTTTTTTTCCACTCCAAAAAGTTGGTGCTCACAGAAGAGTACCATCCAGACAATTATATTATTCAGTAACTGAGCCACTCATGAGATACCCCTTTGAAAAATTGTTTGGAAGCTGTTTTTTAATAAGGTATTAATAAGGCATCTAATTATTTGGGAAACCTTGCATTTTAACGCTTTAACACAAATATAGCTTTCTAAAGTAAAGGGACCAGCTTTACCCAAAGAAAGGTGGAGAAAGGGTTTTGTTTTTTTTTCACTCCAAAAAGTTGGTGCTCACAATAGAGTGCCATCCAGACAATTATATTATTCAGTAACTGAGCCACTCATGAGGTACCCCCTTTATTTTCTTTTTGGATGCTGTTTTTAAATAAGGGTTTTTAATAAGGCACCTAATTATTCGGGAAACCTTGCATTCTAAAGCTTTAACACAAATATAGGTTTCTAAAGTAAAGGGACCTTTCTAAAGTAAAGGGACCAGCTTTACCCAAAGAAAGGTGGAGAAAGGGTTTTGTTTTTTTTTCACTCCAAAAAGTTGGTGCCCACAATAGAGTACCATCCAGACAATTATATTATTCAGTAATTGAGCCACTCATGAGGTACCCCTTTGAAAAATTGTCTGGATGCTGTTTTTAAATAAGGGTTTAATAAGGCATCTAATTATTTACGAAACCTTGCATTTTAAAGCTTTAACACAAATATGGCTTTCTAAAGTAAAAAGACAGGCTTTACCCAAAGAAAGGTGGAGAAAGGGTTTTGTTTTTTTTTTCACCCCAAAACGTTGGTGCTCACAATAGAGTACCATCCAGACAATTATATTATTCAGTAACTGAGCCACTCATGAGATACCCCTTTGAAAAATTGTTTGGATGCTGTTTTTTAATAAGGGTTTAATAAGGCATCGAATTATTTGGGAAACCTTGCGTTTTAAAGCTTTAACACAAATATGGCTTTCTAAAGTAAAGGGACTAGCTTTACCCAAAGAAAGGTGGAGAACGGGTTCTGTTTTTTTTTTCACTCCCAAAAGTTGATGCTCACAATAGAGTACCATCCAGACAATTATATCATTCAGTAACTGAGCCACCCATACTGGAAGCAATTCAAAAACAATAAAAAAAGGACGCAATAAAAAATGCAACAGTAGTATAAAAAATTGAAAATAACAATTAAATAAATATAAACTATAAATATATAAAATAAAAACAAAACTATATATCAAAAATAAGCAATAAAGTTAAAGCATTTGGAAAAATAAAAACAGAAAAAAAACTGGAAAAATATCGCAGTAGAGGCCCCCCCAAACAATTAGCATGCTACTGAATTAGGAGCAAGAAATTTCCCACAATAGGGTACCATCTCTTTAATCGGGTGCAAACAATTATTGGTTTTTCTATCTATCTATTTGTTTTTCTCTCTATCTATTTGTTTTCTATCTATCTATTTGTTTTTCTATCTTATCTTTTTGTTTTTCTATCTGTCTATTTGTTTTTCTATCTATTTATTCGTTTTTCTATCTAACTATCTATCTCTCTCTATCTCTCTCTCTCTCTCGATCGATCTATCGATCTATCGATCTATCTATCTATCGGCAGGCTTGATCTTCTGCGAGACTTCCCCAATTTTTGAAGTTGACAATGTCAAAAACGAAGCAATGCTGCGAGACGTCCTCAAAATTCTAAGTTGACAGCATCAAAAACGAAACAGTTCTGCAAGATTTCCTTCAACCTTGGAAAGTTGAGTGCAGAGTTGAGGGCCTCGTGCCCGTTTTGCGATTTTTCCACTCCATTTGTCTAAGGTATTGCGCCTGCCACGAAGAAGTGAGGCCAGGTCATACAAAGTGCTGCGCCGGTCACGCAAAATCATTTTAGCATATTTTAGCAAACTTGAAGATCTGATGCTCCAAACTGCAATCCTTTCAAGAAATCAGCGCCGTGACCTCCTAACATCTCTGATGAACATGTCTCTTGTACTGCGCCTGGCACGCGAAATGCATTTTTGCAGATCCTCTTCAAATGCCACACGCCTGCCAATGTTGTTGGAACTGCTACAAAGCCTTCACGTTTTGTTCACTTGTTGCCAAGGTGCCGAATCCTTTGCGCCTGCCACACAAAAATGACGCTTCAACGTGCAGAAATGGTCCGGGCATGTGGTGTTTTATCATTTTGGTTTCGAAATGTGCTTCGCGCCACAGCGCAGCGCACTTCCAAAAGTGCTCTGAGCATGGTGTGTTTTGCGCATTTTCACTTCGAAATGTGCTTCGCGCCGCAACAGCGTGCACATTTTCATCATGTAAACTTCCAAAAGTGGTTTGAGACCGCCAGAAAAATGCACTTCCACATGTGCTTCGCGTCACAACGGCGTACACTTTTTCGACCACAAATCATTGGAAAAACAGTGTTTCGCGACTTTGCTACCTTGTCGCGCGCCTACATTTTCTTTCTTCTGATTCTTTCTCTTCTAATTTTTTTTCTTCCTTTTCTTTTCTCTTCTCTGACTATTCCCACCTTTGCTTTTCCATCTGTCCATATTGTCGGAAGTTTGACTGCTAAACTTCTTTCGAAAATTATGTCATTCACAAAGCGCCAAATGGATACAGATAGATGTTTTGGGATGTCTTTGGAAGCATGCCTTAGCAGGCAAGGCTTGTTTGTGATTTGTTTACTTTCAGTTTTGCAATTGCATGATTCATCCCCAACGTTTGGTAGGCGCACAGCAGTCAGCAACGGAACAACTTTTTGGCCCACTTCCTGCGTTGGTCCTGGTTGGACAGCGGTGCCGCAGAAAACGATCTGCAAACTTCAAACGGATGCAGTCACATTGAGTTGAGCGTTCTTGTTCCCAGGTCCGTTTGTCACTGAACTTGCCCTCTGACAAGACAATGGTGATGCTAGAAACTCCGAAAAACAGGAAGGATGATGTCAGGGTCCCTCAGATCATTAGGTGCACACTGAACTCAATATACTAGCCGCTCTGTCTCACAGTTCTGATGTGTAGAACCTAAAAAATACATGAAAAAATTCTGTTCCCAAATCGCAATTTGAATTATTTTTCTTCCTGGGATTTTTGGCGTAAAGACTCTCCAGATTTCTCCAGTGCAGACAGGTTTGCATTCCCATGTCAACCATGTTTTCCAACATGCTCGGGGCACACTGAGACTGTAAGGTTTGGTTTCGCGGTGGGTGGACCATGAAGGACCCGAAGGTCCATTTGGTCCATGCCTCGTTTTCGTTGAGCCGGCTGGGCAGTTGCACGTTTCAGTTTTCAGATATTTGAAAGGAACAGATGGGCCAGGCAATTTAAAGGTTTCTTGTATGTCTAGGTCACATTGTTCTCGACACAATTGGCCGCTGCAAGTTCAACATTCATTTCGTGTCTCTGTGCCAGCACGATATTCCCAGGCAGTTGGATTGCGCCGTTTGCGAACAGAGTTGGAACCAGAGGCGTGGTGACAACGGTGAACAATGGTGACAGTTGGTCATAGGGTGTCACAGGGTCACAAATGCCACAAGACGTGTCAGCTCTGCGAGCCTCAGCCGCAGCATCAAACATCTTCAGCATCCGGAATCCACAAAGAAACGCCATGTGCACACCACGGAGGCGACTGCATTGGACTCGTTTAGACCTTATTTTGATTGCACGTGTCATTGGATTGAGTTTGAGAGGCGAACCATTTGTGCGTAGTCTATACAGCACAACCTCTCTTGTGCATGAGTGCCATTGAGCAGACCTGCATATATTGTTGTATATATGTATATATATGCATACACACACATATATATATATATGCAATATTTATATGTGTATTCATGTTTTTGAGATGCTTTGGTTTGCTACACAGCTTGGGTGCTGAAGGGTCCGCTTCCATATCTATCAGCAGCTGCTGAACGAGGCAAACCATTGTCCATGCTCGTTCCTGATGATGGGGTTTCGATATTTTGAATCTGAACATCCTGCGGTCATGCCAGCAAAAACATATCCAGTGTCTTCTTAATCGACTGATTGGCAGCTCCCCTACAAACTCGACAAGGGTCTTTCTGCGCGTAGGATATCGCACCGAAACTTTTTGATGTAACACAAGCAGGCTGGATGCACCTTGTCATTTTTGATCATCTTTGAACACTTCACTAGTAATGCAGTTTCACAGGCTTAAGAGCAAAAACGTGATGAACAGATATGAAAAGCGGTGTTGCATCCAGGTTCCTCATATGGATTCAATCTTGGCCTTGGTGGCCTGACGGTGGATTTCGTGCCTTGGAAAGAACACACAGTGACAATAGGCTAGATATGGCCCATGATATGGCTGGATAGATTCTGCTAGATCCACAGCGGAACATGTTTGGCAATCTATGGCTTAAGTAATTATGCTCAATCTATGGCAAACTGTGTCTCTCTTGTTTTATTACAAGCGTAGCATACCCGAGCGGTCAGACGGCGGAAGTTTTGATAATGGACGATGTCCGAGGTGGGGTATCAAGAGGCGCTACCAAACCTCATCCAGAAGGTCTTGACAGCCTTCAACAGTTGCTTGGCAATTCTTGTTTTTTTGCCACAGTCACGCTTCAGAGCGTGGTTGATGAAATTTAATGATGCAAATCATGTCGAGGTAGGATGCTGAAAACATCTGGAAAAACAATGAAAAACCAGCATCGACCTCTCTCCTTGGCATACTTCCCATGCAGATGACCAAAAGGAGTCGATTCCAGTACGCGATTCAGATTAAATCATAAGATAAATCGTTATTGTTGTATACATTCAACCTGTGTCTGCTAGGTGTTAATTCTCGATTTATATAAATACTTTGCTATTGACTTGCTGGGAGTTGAACAGAAGGTTACGGCGTTGCTTGTGCCCGTGTGTTTGTTTCACTTGTGCCCGGTGTTTCCTTTCCACTCGAAAAGCAGGGGTTTGCCTCGCATCATAGCATTTGCATGGGTGAGAGTTGCATGTGTACATTCTATAGCTAGGTGCCCCCATGTCCCTTCCAAGTACCCCCTAGTCCCCAAGACACCCAAGTCCTCTAAAAGTAAACCCTAAATGGCTGTATCTTTGCATAGTTGAGTGTTGCATGTCATGGTGTACATGCTGTAGTTACGTGCCCCCATGTCCCTCCCAAGCCCCCCCCGGTCCCCAAGTCCCCTAAAAGTAAACCCTAGGGTGCAAGTGATCCGTTTGTCTGGGCGTAAGTGAGGCTTTTCCCATAGGGGGTATCCATTTGTCGGGAATGAGATCTCGAGTTACTTCCTTTTCATGGTGTTCGGCATCCTTTTTAAGGAATTAAATACAGAGCAGGGAAGAAAATCATAAAGTACAAGAACCAATAGGAACAGAATTAACTCAAGATTTCATTCTGTAACAACAACTCCTATGCGATAAACATGGGAGAAATTGGCTTAAAAATTAATTAAAAGATGGGAAGACTAAAGAAGAGAAAGGAAGAAAGGAAAAGAAAGAGAAGATAAGAGAAGAGAATTCAAAAGAGTAGGGACGAATAAAGACAAGCAGAGTGGAAGAGAGCAGGGAAGAAAACCACGACTTATCAGAACCAATATCAACACAATTCCCTCAAAATTCAATGCTGTAATAACAGCTCCTAGACTATTACGCGGGAGAAACCGAACAACTGCATATGCTTTGAACATGAAGAGATGGGCACAGTAAAGAGGAGAAAGGTAGAAAGGAAAAGAATAGAAAAAAAAACATAAAGAGGCCGGAGAGTGTCTAAGTCTAAGCGAAGAGAAGAAACATGACAAAGAAAGTGGAACAGGGCAAGGAAGAAACACCACAAAGTATCGGAACCAATATGAACAGAATTATCTCAAGATGTAATTGAAAGGAAGAAAGGAAAAGGACAGAGATGAAAAGAGAAGAGAAGAGAGCACCAGAAAGTTGAAAAGAGTAGGAAACAAAAAAGACAAATCCACTAGAACAGAGCAAGGAAGAAAACCACGAGTTACCGGAACCAATATGAATGACAGAATTATATAACTCAAATTTTCATTTTGTAACCAACAGCTCGCAAGCAACAGGGGGAAAAACATCAACGCTATGCCGGGAAAGGAACAGGAAAGAAGAATAGAAAGTAAAGGTAGCAAGAAAACAAAAGAGAACCGAAGACGAGAAACAAAACAACGGGCGATAAAGAACCAAGATAAAGGCATTGACTCAAGAGTTAATGCCTTATCATTTGGAGCCAAGGCTAACCCTGAAAGGTAGAGAATTAAGTCTTAGAGTTAAGCCTTGCCCTGTTCACCCGGAAACGCAAGTGAATCGCGATAATAAATAATACTTAACTCTTGAATCCACGCTCTTTCCTGCAAATGATTTCCTTTGTCTTTGAACTAGCTTCAATGCATTCCGGTGGGTATACAGCACCCACAGGTTTCCTTAGGTGGTTCGCGAATTCGGTCTATGATGTTTCCTGTCAGACTTGCATGGAAGGATTTTGGGAGGAAGAAGCACTCTTCATGCATCGGGAAGTGGTGAAGTATGACACTTGCTATGGATGGTGGGTATGTGTGACTATGTTGCATATGCTTTTCGGAAAGGGTGGGACGCACGCTATGTCACTGAAACTTGATACCATTTGGACCTACACAGCGTCCCCCGTGACCACATTGCAAGAAGGTCTTTTGGCAGGACTTACTGTGACTCTCCAGGCTTCAACGAGAACATCAAAGCCACGCAGACTCGCCGGTTCAAGAGGATCGTGGGAACTTATGAGGAGGCTGGACATGGCTGGACGAGGAATGAGGAACGAGGAACGAGGTAGTTGGTGGAACTTGGTAGAGTAGAACAGAGAAAAGAATAGAAAAATTGAAAACAATCAATGATTTTCGTATGTGTTCATGCGCGCACATTTTGCACACTTTAGCCTTCATTCCCAGTGAGACGACAAGTCGGCTTTCCTCTGTGCTGCTGCAGCTTTTGTGGTAGGAACTGATGACTCATGGTGGCATGCCATCAAGCTACGCATCCCAAGACATTGTGCTGACCTTGGACAGACTTGCCATTATAGATTTTTACCATGGATTCACAGATCTTGGTATAGATCGTGGTACCTTACTATAGATCTATATATAGATCTCAGTCTCAGCATAGATGACATCAGATTACATATATATACATATATATACATATATATACATATATACATATATATACATATATATATAATTATATAATACATATACTATATATATATGGTCTTATACTGATGTATACAGTAGATCCTTAGTATACCTGATACATTTTCGCCACCGCGCTGTGGCGCAAAACGCTGACTGTTAGGTCAAGTTTTCATTTCTCCAAACACTCAGTGGCCAGTGTCCAACACTTCCACATCATTAGAACAAGGACAAGCATTGTTCTTTCCGTTCACAGATTCCAGCTGCTTCTCGTGCTAAGGAACGATTGCTTGTAAGGAACACCTTTTCCAATGAAGAGAGTGCCTTGTTGAAACCAATGGCAGGTCACACACACACACATGAAGACTTGTATATCATGATAACTATATTTGACAGTTGCAATTTACATAAAGTAATGATCATGTTACAAAAGCATGTGGAGCTGTGTTTGTACGATGTGTTTGGTTCACAATTCGACCCTGATGTGAGTTTGGCTCTTTGTTTGAAGCCGGGTGTGATTTGCCTGAGGAGGCTAACCCATGTCCATTCTTCTCAGTCGAGGTTTGGCAGCCGTCAAACAGCTCAGCCGGACACCTCAGATGAAATTCAGCCGGCGCCTGCAGCACAATCCATTGAAAACGCTTTGTTTCGCTCAACAAATTCGACGCCGACTGATGCGCACACAATGCCCACCTCAGCTTTGCAGCTTTGCTTGAAAGAATTACTGTGCAAGACATGGGCGCAAGATTTCTCATCATTTTTCACACGGGATTGCTCGGCAGCGGCACATCCGGTCTCGATGTAAACTTTTACAGCATGTTTAGTTCTTGTCCCGCCAGGCTCTGACCAAGCTCTTCGCACTGCTGGAGAATTTGTGCTGTGTGGTGGCCCATCCGGTCTGAAATTTCATGAAATTTCCATGGTCCGGATAAGCTCATTCACGCTTTCTTGTTGCGTGGGACCTAGTCATATTTCTGCATTTGGTTTGGCTTCACCTTGTCTTGCTCCCGCAGCACCAGGTCCAGAACGCTTCAGATGACCGCCGGTCACCAAGAGTACCTGAAACAAATAAACCTGCAGAAACTTGAAACAGTAGACTTGTTATGACTTGTTGAACAATTTCCTAGTATTTCCTACTACATCATTGAGGCCTTGGCCATAGGGAACGTGGCCGACCTCCAGTCCACTGATGCCATGCCTGGGGCATAGGACGCATAGGACGCATAGGACGCATAGGACGCATAGGACGCATAGGACGCATAGGACATGCTAGGACCGGGTTGCCAGGGTATGCCAGGGTGACATTTGCAGCGAACAAATTCCCAGAATCGCACCCTTTACCGAGAGGTGCTACCCATGCAGTGGCTGAGGCGGGATATTGCCTCCATGGTGAAGCGACCCAGTTGGGTGACCCCAAGGCAGGCTGAGCAGGAATTTGCCGCTTTGTTCATACGAGACGATGCAATAGATGCTGCCAGGTAGACGAACAGTAGGTGGAGATCGAAAGCAGGGACTTTCACATGACATTTTCCCACTGGTCTATCGTATACCAGATTGAAGAGGGCACTTCTGATAGAGGAAAAGCCATTGACCAGCCATAGAATCCAGAGAATAAAGCTCCCAACTCTCAACTCTCAGACCCTCAGCAGCTTCCTGCTGATATTTGGTTTCAGCACCTTGGGAACGGAATGTTTGGAATCTGCGGAGTTGTGGCTTTGCCTTCAGGCCTGCGCCAGAGAATGCTGCGGTGGAGGAAGTGATGCCCGTGGTGCACGTGAAGAGGCCAAGAATTGACAATCAACGTTCAAGTTCATTTGATGTTTACAGAACTGCTTTCACAACCCATTGAATTGAGCCTTAACGCAGATAGTGCAATAATCTTGCGGCATGTCAAAGCCATTTATGCGAATTTCTGCATTTATATGCCACTTTCACTGCCACAATCTGACAGCTGTTGCACCATTGCCTGGAAGTCAGGCCGGTTGAGGTGCGCTCTTTGAATCCACGGCCTGGGGATCCCAATGATGTTGGAAACTGAGAAAAAACAAAGATTGGAGATCCACATCAGATGGGGCCAAGATGGGCCAAGACGGGCCAAGTTTGGAGATGGTGCTGGAAGTTGTGCTTCTCTCTGCCCTGCACCGCTGTGCCTCAGAGTTTGAAGTCTTCTCTCAGGTGGCTGTTGTGACCATTCTCCATGGGGTGCTAGACTTACTCACTTGACATACTCAGCATGCTGCACCTTGCCATCTCGCACTGCTGGGTAGATTAAGTGCAAGGCTCTTGGCAATCTCTATAGAGTCAAATGTTTTGCCATGCCTGCTTCGAACAGGTGAGTGATGTGCCAAGCCGCAGGGTGCCCAAGATCCACCAAGTGCGCATGTGGCCTCAAGATGCCAGGCTGAAATGGAAAACTATTTCAGAGACTGGTCCGAAGAACTCTGAAGTAGAACTTCAACCTGGGCATAGGCACATGCACAAACATGTGTGAGATGCTGATTGTTTCTCTTGAGACTGAGGCTGTATTCTCAACCTTGCCTCATCCCTGCTGGGAACTGCAGCCTTTGACAATTTGCGAACCCAGCAACAACTTGGCACAGGGCCGAGCAACCGAGCTAGCAGCGCAAGAATGTACAATAAATGACACGGATTTCGGCACACCCGCTTTCTTTTCTGAATTTTCATTGCCATAGTTCAGTTCTTGCACCAATTGCACCCCATGATTTCCGACTCTGGTTTTGCATGGTTTTGCCTTGTACATCCTTGTACCAATCCTTTGCTCAGGATACGTTGCCAGGGTCTCAATGAGTATGGACGAGTTGAATGCTGGCAGCGGCAGTACCTCATAGAATCTCTTGAAATGCTTGACATACTGGTTCTAGCCTAAAGCAGACATAAGCAGACTAATTAAATCTTGGGTACTTGGAATATGGTGGTTCCAACCAACCCTAAGGACATGCAAACACAATAGAACCCCTTATTCAAAGATTTGCCTCACGACGCTGCTGATGGCTCGCTCGGAGGTCGGAGGCGGCATGAGTTCCATCTCCAATGTCCTTTTCATGCCTTGTCCACAGAATCTAGAACTGACTTCCCAGCAGTTGTGGTTGTACGAGTGGGGAACTAAATGCTTGCAGCATGTTTTAATGGAAGCTCTGGCAGTTCTAAATAGTTCTAATGGTGAGATTCGGTCTAAAGGTGAGAAGTGATGAGACGACCAGTGAAGACCAGTGAGAAAGCGGAACTTGTTGTTCTTCTTGCACTGCATCTGCAGCCGCATCTGACGGTGGCAGCCTATGGCAGCCTTGGAGAGCTCTGAGGCGTGTGGTTGTGCAGGGCACCAAGGTTGATGCTGATGAGGCCGAGGCTGCAATTGAAGGCCTCAATACCGGGAGGGTTTGAGCCATGCAAAGCAGATGCAAACAGCACCTGAAAGGTGTCACGCATATGTCATGAAGATGTCATGCAGTAGCAGAACCTTGAAAGATCGCAAAATCTGTTTGCATCCAAGTCGCCAGCCAACGATCTGCAGGTCTTTTGACCACTACCATGCCCAAGATCCTTAATGATTTGTCCGGGGCCCTTGCTTAGACTAGGGATCTCCAGGGCGCTGGTATGCGCTGGTAGGGCGGCTTGGATTGCTACGGAAGATACGGATGTGCTTTTGTGTCTTGTAAGCATGTTTAGGCAGCGTTTGCAATTTGTTTTCGGCATTTGATCAAAATTTGAGCCACCACAAAAACTCACGCAATAGAACACATGTAATTAATCGGTTTCAGAAATGGGGCAAACATGAGGCAAGCAATGGGGCCTCCGAAAATAGCGATGCCCCCTGTCCTTTAAGCAATACCCTTCAATTTCATCCAATTTTTGCCATGTAGTATTTTTGTAGAAACATGTGGTAAATGGTAACCAATGGGACCCTCCCAAATTTGTTGACATTTGTTGACGCCCTTTTCGTCTACCATTGAGTTTCCGACACTGCTCATTCGTGGGCATGCTGGTTTGACACAATGCACCTTTGCTCCAGTCAAAAAGGCAACCCCATCTTCCCGCCAACCTAACGTGGAATGCAAACGATCCCAGTCACTCCTCCCTCCATCTTAGTTTCATCAAGGTTGCTGGGCCACATGCTGTGTCAACCATACCTGGCATGAACATTCTTTCTGAAATCCTGAGGACTAATGATGACTTTAAACGTCAGGCAAGATTGAGACTGCTTCACCTGCTGAATCAAGCTCACAAGAGCTTCACCAGCTGTGTTTTTGTCTCTTTGATATCTTTGAGTCGATGATGATGATGATGAGGATGAGGGTGAGGGTGATGATGATGATGATGATGATGATGATGATGTGGATGATGGATGATGATGATGATGATGATGAGGATGAGGGTGAGGGTGATGATGATGATGATGATGATGATGGATGATGATGATGATGATGATGATGATGATTATGATGATGACGATCATGATGACAAACATTTCTTTATACTTGCATTGTTCTCGACTGTTTTTGATTACAGATCTTACAGTAGGCGGGGTGTGTTCGATAGCATCGCCAAAGGAAGTTTAGTTCGAAAACTTCCGAGCTACAGAAGAATGTCCAGAGGCAGTCTTTTCATCACGTCATCATGTGATCATCATCTCAACAGCATAGTGAGCAAGAGCAGTTCGCGTGTGGGAGCAGCAGAGAAGAGCAACAGTTCGGGAACGCGTGAATTCACGGGTGAAAATCGGGCGAAAAACCCTGTGGGGTAATGTGGCTCCTGGGGTCGCCGAAGTAGGGTGTTTGTTTCCGCTGTTGCGGGCCTCGATCGCGACAAAAAATTGCACGAGTCTTTAGCGAGAGCTCCGTTTTGGTCAAAGAATTGCTTGTTGCTGAAAACGCGCACGAGACTGCAGCGAGAACTCGGCTTCACAAGAAAATCGTTAAAAAAATTGAGGCGTTCGGAACAGCCCGGGTTATCCCGGATTTGTGTGGTCGAGTCCCTATTTTGAGCGCTGCGCGTGTGACGCTCCTGCTTTGCGGGTTTGCAGCCGGCTGTGACTGGCTGTGACATGCTGTGACAAAACGGATTGACATGGCTGCACAAAGCAAAGAATAGCAAAGCATGAGTGATGCTGCGACGCTCCTGGCAAGCGGGATTGCAGCTGGACGTTGCTAACCGTATTGTAACAGCTCTGCCAAGAGTAGCTTTAGATCATGGTGCTACTCTTGTGCTATCCGAGGTTGCAGCTGGAGGTTTCTAAATGGATTGTACCAGCTGCGTGAAGAATTGGTTTGCAGAAGCTACAGAAGAGCTAGCTGCGAGGCAGCCCAGAGCAGAAGTAGCCCAGATAAGTGGCTGCTCAGAGAAGAAGTAGCCGGCAGAAGAGGTGCCTCAGCGAAGAAATGCGAAGAAGTCCGTCAGCGAAGAAGTCCGTCAGCGAAGAAGCAACCCAGCAAAGAAAAGTAGCTCACTCATCAACCCATCCATGCACCCGACCCATCCTTCAATTCATTCATTCGTTCATTCGTTTAGTCACTGATTCATTGATTGATTGAAGGAAGTTTAGAAGTCAAACTTCCGACAATATGGACAAATGAGAAGAAGAGATGGGAAGAGTCAGAGAGAAGAGAAGAAGAGAGAAGATCAGAGAAGAGAAAACGTCAGAAGAAAGAAGATGCAGATGCGCGAAAAGGTAGGAAAGTCGCGAAACACTGTGTTTTTCCAATGATTTGTGGCTCCGGAGGGTCGAAAAGTAGGTTCGCTAAAGCGGCGGGTGCGGAGC
>Ga0126342_10006749_pt1 | contig 20412 bp, 15 predicted proteins | sample Cyp1metagenome_FD_92528 | JGI IMG/M metagenome (GOLD analysis project Ga0126342, IMG submission 92528) | Coral microbial communities from Lord Howe Island, Old Settlement Bay, Australia - Cyphastrea 1 metagenome | ecosystem: Host-associated > Invertebrates > Cnidaria > Coral ...
CCACCTTTCGGTCAATCAGTGGATTCGCTCTGCCATCCGTGATTCACAACAACCAACGTCTCCTATAGGTTTCCTATTCTGAAACTTCCGCCACCGCCTTGTGCGGTACTACTGGTAAATAAAGTTAAAGGTGGCCCTAGCTGCGCCTAATGGTTTGGGAAGCTACAAGTAGAGTCACAAGGGAGGTCAGTGAATCAACTCAAAAGATCTCACATTTTCATATCATTCGATATCACAGTGTATTTCCATCAGTTTCAGAGTGACACCACTGGAAGTGTACTAAGTCACTTGCTCCTTCAACAACGCCTGCCAAAAGCATGCAAATTGTGGGTTGATGTCACCTGCTACTTTGAGAACGCAGTTTGAGCACAGTCAAAGGCCTTGCGCTTGCGGTCCTCCTCCAGCATGTCGTTTTGAAGCCTGTGAAGCCTCAGCATGAACGAAATGAAAGTTGCTAAAATACCAATGAACTTCAAAGCGGCAATTACGTGGAGAGCAGTTGAGAAAGGGGAAAACAATGCCTCGTTCAAAGGGCAGGGGATTTTGATCGAGAGACTAAAGGACCATGTAGAAAAATATCCAGCCAACAGACCTACACACCCACAAGTGCTTCTCACTTAATTGCCATGGGCATTTTGTTCTGCAGAGACGATATTATTCTTCAACCTTGCGAATGCTGCATTTGCAGCAGCCAGTCAAGACTGATGCTCTATGTCGGGTGGCGCTTCCACTACCCAATTGAATGCAGAATTCGGCCGCGCCGCCCCGGTCGCCAGGATTTGCGACCATGGGGAACAGGAACCAACAACTGCAGATCCCTTCAGGCCAGTCTCATGCCATCTCAGAGTCTCAAGCCCAACCAAGATTCAGGCTGCTACCACCCCCAGGTGGACGTAGAACTCGAGTGGTTGGCGTGTCAGAAAGCACATTTCCACAATTTTGATCTGCTCCATTGGCATAGGAGTTGGATGACACTCGAACTCGTTGACCGAAAGCTTCACCACCGGCAGCACGACCTGCACGACCTGCTGCTGGAGCGGAACTGGTGTCCCAAGCCAGACTCATCTCAGAATGACCCCCAGGTGGCCTTGAGACACGGGTGGTTGGAACTCCGGTCAACACATTTCCGGTATTCTGGTTGTGGCCACTGGCATAGCTGTTGGAACTTTCACGTGGTCGAACTCCATAAATCTCCTCAGGCGGCCTGCGAGCACCGGCACCAGCAGGTGCACCAGGTGCGGCGGGTGCTCCGGCGGGTGCCCTGGCGGGTGCACCTGCCGGGGGGCACTGCTCTGTCCATGGCATGGCCCCTTTGCCGCCTTTGCCACCTTTGCCTCGTGGTTGGGGCGGTGGCTCATCCCAGCCAAGACAAAGGGAGGATTTGCCTCCAGGTGGTGCCGCCACCCGTGTGGTTGGGATGTCTCCGATGGAATTCCCACAGTTTTGATTCGAGCCATTCGCAAAGCTGTTGGAAGACACCTTGGGGCGAGCACCAAAGACTGGATCTTGACTCTCAAACATTATAGAGAGGACGCAATGGCGCAACGGCACACTCTGCTGGTGCGATTGAGGCTGGTGGCGGCTTGAGCCACGAGACAAAGTAGTACAATCCGTTTCAACTCATCAACTCCGGGAAACCTGTGCCACAAAATGTGCTTGCATTTGCTTGCATCATCTCAACTGGAATTGTGATTTCGAAGAAAATCAACACGACGATCGGCTACTTAGGATCCCGAACTTCTCGAAGCAGTCAGTGAGAAGTTCCTTGGTCCGACCGCTCACTCAAATGGACAAAGGCATGGCGCAACAAAACCTTTTACGGATCTAGATCACTTGTTGGATCATCACATGCTGCCAAGGATCATGGGGAGCATGTTCCATCGGTTCAGAGGGTTTGGTTGAATCCAAGGCCTCAATGAAATAAATGCCAGCCTTCATCAGGTCTTGCAAAGGTTGTTGCCAGTGGACATCCGGCGTTGCTGTTCGCAATCTGGAAATGATCAAAATTCAGAGACCTCAAGGGACCTGAGGCAGGCACCGCCTGCACAGCATCCATCAAAACCTAGGAATGGCAATGGGGGCAATGGAACTCTGCTCTTTCTTCCTTTCAGTTTGACATCGCCTCTGGGGCCATAGCTTTTTTGTAGTCTTGATGTTTATGCCATTTGGCTTCAGCATCATCCACCTGCAGGAGCCAAAGTAGCCATTCCGCCCATGGCCCATGGCGAATTCTGCAAGCCGTCATGGACGGCAACCCTCAAAGCATCTCAAACCACATCCGAAATCCAAACGTGTCGAAATGTCAAATGTCAAAGCCATCAAACTCATCCAATGATGGAAATAGTCGCCATCGAACCTCCTTCCGAAACTCAGCCGTACTCCTCAGAAGCCCTGAGAGCTCGCGCTCAGCCTGGCAGCCCGTAGCAATTCATGGCAGTCCACCTAAATCAATCCACCCGACCATGTGCAACACGTGCTAAACAAAATGGATCATTTGCAATCTGTTAGACTCCGCTGGTCATGTTTTGCGCGACTTGGTTACCAAGTGAGTGTGAGATAGTGTGACGCACAGGAAGAAACGAAACACATTGGACATCATTGGACGCAGTAGTACAAAGACCGAAAGCCCTCTTGAACTCTTGAAGCCTGGCTGAGAACATGCCAATGGATTTGCCTGAAGACAGGATCCCCATGGATATGTCCAAATCGTATGGTTATCTTAAGCCCATGTTCAAACACACCTATGTTCTCAACTGTTTGTATGTCTTGCAGCCGCGCGTGCCTACCTCAGCAATGCGATGTCGAAATTCCCTCACATCCAGTTGCGTCTGCTCATCGAACTCCCGGAGTTCCTCCTGCAAAATCGGAGGGATCAGCTTGATATGAGATACCTACTACATCCTCATCGGATCATTCAATATATATATATATATATATTGTATTATATATATATATTATAATATATATATATACTAGTTCCAACATACAATACTTGCAGTGGTGCGCCCTCTGGACACCACAAGGGGTGCAGCCAGAAGCCACCGCAAGAAACAGCAGGAAACATCCCATGCCAAAAGAATCTAAAAGACCTGACCTTCCAAGGGTCCAGACCTATATAGGCTATATATCCCCTGTAGCATCCTGTACACATACCAGGTATATGGAGGAATCCATGGCATCACCTCCCCATGCCGCCTTCACCAGCCGCAGCTCGTGGTACGGGACCACCACGGCCGCTTTCGCTGGATCAAGGCCTCTGGAACTCGCAGGGCCCAAGACTGTGCCACCTTGGATGAAGTGATGGCAGGTGGGAACCAAAACGGTTGAATCACGATTGAATCATGTTGAATCTGGAAACTGCAGTAATCATTAATCGTCTATGGACACATCTTGATCTCTGAAGTTCCACTCCAGAATAATGGCCTCGAGGTGGTGTGTTTGCACTCCTGACTGGTCCAAACACTGCAGATTTTCTGCAGATTTCGAACGTGTTTCACAGCGGCTCTCCTCAGGCTGTTCGCGTCCAACATGAAACCTCAGTGCCAGGCAGGACCATTGGCTAGCATCTGAGGGACACGGCAGGTATGTGCAAATGAGTAAGGACAAAACATACATTTCGCAGATTGAATTAAACGTCAATGTCCGCAAAGTCCCTATCCCCATAAACTGGCTCTCCATCCGCTTATCAAACAAGTTATCTATGCATATCTATGCATCTATCGCCTGGCTGTTCAAGAGTCTACACCCATTGGACAACCGCTTCCCCCCGGTAGCCGTGATCGCCAAGTCACAGCTCTCCGAGGAGTTGCGATCGAGCCCGGCTGGCCTTGGCGACGGGATGACGGGAGGACCGGCACTTCGACGGCAGCAACTCAGGGAGGCACAGCGGTTCAAACGGCTCGCCGCCATCCTGTCAAGGAGCTGGGGATGAGAACATGATTTCGCCGTCTGTAGAGAAATCTCTGGCATATGGAGGATATATGTACGATTATGTGATAATATGTGATATTTAACATGCATAGGCGGTCTTATAGCTGCTTGTCAGCTTTCCACTTTCAGAAGTGCAACAGCCTTTTTGTTGCCCTTTGCGTTCGCAGGGCACTCCACTGTACAGTTTTTTTCCCTCAAAGTCTAGTACATTGGCTTGGCACACATCGATCTGCATGGTTCGCAAATGTTCGCCGCCCTATATATAGATCTTCATGATCTCTGGACGGATCATTGATGTAAGCGATGAGGTGTTGTTTTCCTCGCACTGCTCAGGGCAATGATGTTGGATGGAAATTTACTGTTGGCGCAGCAACCTCCTCCCAAAACTCAAGCAGTCTCCAGAGCCACAAGAGGTGATTCTTCGTCAAAATCATCTGGCCTGCTGTAGCCATCTCACCTCAAAGTTGTACACCACATCTGCATCTCAAAACTGCAATACCACAAGGATTGGTGAAGCAGGTAGATGTAGTAGATGGACCACGGTGGCATGGTAATGGTCGGACCCAGTGCTGCAAGCCCACGGTGGTTGTATCCAGTGACTGCTGCCTGCTTGGATGACACTCTCGAGACCAGTTCAAGCAACTCTGCCTTTGGTCCGGTGACGCGGCGCATCCTGCGGGCGGCCCCGGTGCAGTATGAACAACATGCGCAGCATGCAGAGTGACTTAAGTTATCTTTTCATATCTTTTCCACTTTCAATTAGAATAAGATTGGATGATAATTTCCCACATTTTTCGTATAAGCCTTATTGCGGATGCCCACTTGAGCTGGCAGCAAGTACAGTACGAAAGATGCCTGGAGCCGTTGGAAGTTTACACAAACTCCAGCTCCTTCCACAGGCGATGCATGGCTTCACCACGAGGTGCCATGGAAGGCAACAAATCGCCGGATGCGGCGCGCATGTTGCAAATCAGCTGCATCTTCTCCTGACCACTTCACATGGCTTCCTACACCACATTGCCAATGATTACCATGTCCAACTTGATCTGGCTCCAGGCGTTTCATCACACAGAACCTACATTAACCTACATTAACCTACCATGTCCCTAGCATTCCCTACTGATGAGACCTGCTTCACTGAGCCGAGCTGCAGTGCTTTGATCCGAGCAGATCTGCTCAGCTCGTCGATCCCTCAACATCTCACCTGAGTCTGCGAGAAGTGTTGAACAGAAAGTGACCAGAGTCACTAGAGATCACTAGACCAGAGTGTCTAGAGCAGGAAGCAAAAAGCCATGCCCAGCTGTTGGTGCCGATCAGAATTTCAAATCAAAAATGTCACAGCCTTCATTGCTTCTTTTGTTGGTCCTGAATTCCTGTCGCTGGCAAGCCACTGGGCGCGCACCAATCCAGCAATTGGAATTCACGCGTCTCTTGCAGCACCGCTTCACCTGCTTGACGCACTAAGTCGGAGAAAGCGCCACTGGACACCCAACGAGCGCAGAAGGCCTGACGGGAACTGATGGAGTTGCCAATTTTTGGGGCTCTCAGGGCCCCTCACTGCAAATATTGTAAGATGAAAATGCCAAATACCAACCTGGCGAATCATTGATGATTCGATGATACTGAATCTGATAGTCATTTCTGATACCGATATATACTGATATGACGAATAAGATCAACAATAATCAAAATCCTGAACAGCAGCAATCATCACAGCAACCATGGAAGACCCAACACATCACTCATATCATCTCATAGTATATCATCATAATAAGCTAAACTCATATAAACTTTGTATATATGATATATGCAGACATATTATTGTCATATCATGTATGATCACCACATGTCACGTCGACATAGCGCCAGCTCCTGTGTTGGGAAGCAGCACTTCTCATGCACGGCCAGCAGATCACTTGGACCTCCCAGGCACGACGTCCAGGAGCTCGGTCCCTCGCCCAAATCCCAGCACCAGGCCTTGGAACGCGGTGGATAGCTGGATGGCCAGCAAAAGAAACATCCAAAAAGATGGATTCAGTGGCATAGATGGCATAGATAGTACAGTATTTCAAAGCACAATTGTATATGATTGTCCTAGTGAACTGAAGCACTTATTATCATTGAGCTCCTTTTGGATCGTAACTAGCCTCTTCTTCCAAGCTCCTGACCGTTTGGATCTCCTCTTGGAAGCGCCCGTTTCGTTGAGACACCTCAGAACAGGATGCAATCCATTGACATAGCCGCTAATTGCTGGTTGAACGTATTGAAATCTGCATGTCTCACGGAATCTTGTTGCTCTGTCCCTGGTGCCTTCAACCCTTCCAATGTCGCAAAGTGGGTCGGGACAGGCGGGGCTTGTAGAGGCAATAGCTCAGACAGGCCATCTGGGGAGGTCAAACCGTCCAGAACCTCAGAAAAGTTCAATGCCATTCAATGCCATTCAATGCCATTCAATGCCATTCAATGCCATTCAATGGACTTGGCTGGCGAAAATAGTCTGTGGGGAAATCAGTTGCGGGGACCTGTTTTGGTACCTTTGAGTCTGCATCACTGCCATCTTTCAATTTGGCCAGGTGGCTGCCTGATGCCATGAAAGGTCAAAGACTGGTCTGTACCAAGTGAAACTTTGCCGACTCACCTGCGCACAAGCTGGCCCAATTGTACCGCAGGGTGTAAGAGCATGCCAGAATGAATACATGTGGCTGCAGGCAACTGGGTAACGTCTAAAGTCCAAACTCTAAATTTTCAGTAACTTTCATTCACTGGAATCGTTTTGGCTCGACTGGAACTCATGCAGAGCCTCCAGCAGTCCTTGTCCTGGCTGGGGATGGCTCTGCCGCCTTCAAAATCACAAGACTCTGGACAAGACAGGGACAGGAAGAGTCACAAGAGTATAGTAGAAGTACCCTAATATATTGCACAACGACATTGCTACATCTGGAGGCCGACAGAGCAAGCAATTCACAGCTCATATGAATTCTGAATATGGGTTGGTTATCAACAGAAATTCGGAGTCTTACATTCTGCAACGCGACGACAAAGTCTACCCTCTGGTGAACTAACATAGCAATTGAAAATGGCCATAGAAATAGTGGATTTTCCCATTAAAAATGGTGATTTTCCATTGCTATGTTAGTTCACCAGAGGGTACTATACATGACATTTGCATAAATGAGCACCGTGAAACGCCAGTACCCGTTCCCGCCTCCACTGTGCCAGACCACTGGCAGTGAGATTGGGGCATCGAAGCGCCTGGTTCCCACCCAACAGCCGCGGTCGATGCACGACTCCGGCCTGCAGCAATGGCATCAAGTTTTCTAGTGAATCGACCATGATATTGGATATTGGACAAATATGGTATCAATATTGAACACATATTGATATTGGATGATATTGGAACAATGAAACAAAAAGGAAACAGCCGCAACAGGACGGCCTCAATCGAGGTGTTGGACGTCAACAGCAGATGAACTCCACCGCCTGGCTCGCATGGACCACCGCCCACTCGAAAGATGCCCACGACCTGGGCTGGGGCATCACGTTGCTATGAACGACCCATGGCATCTGGGGAAGCCGGACCAAATGGAAGTAGATGCTGAGAAGCTTCACCTGGATCTATTGTGCAAAGAGGGACTATAATACGGATATATCAAATATGAATGTACAGGAAACAAATATGAATAATATTGAATATATAATTGAAAATAGTGTGAATATTAGATTTTTTGAGGGGGGTGTTTGACTCCAAAAAAAAGGGGAGCAGAGGGTGAAATCATGTGAATCTACTCAGAGTTTCCTGGCATCTCAGTAGCCAAAACATCTAGCAACAGATCCCAGAAACATCGCTGGTCTCGAGAAAATTAATAGCACGGGCTCGAGGATTCAATCAAGACTTTGAAATTTTATGGCTCAATGCATCAAAGGCATCCAATACGCGCATCAATAGTGTGGCGCTCATGAGAAACCTTTGCTGCCTTTGCTCATGCCATTCTGCATCATGCATTTTGAAACAAACTTGCATCATGCATCATCATTGCATCATCGGAAGCATCTCAGAAGATTCTCAGAAGCACACCAAATGGTCCTTCACATCGGGCCTGGTGCCGCGAAATCAAATGTGCTGTGCTGTGGATGGAATGCTCTTCGCGCCCGGTGCCTGAGTGAAGACGAGCTGGCTGCCTCCAAGATGGCTGAGCTGTGGCCACGCCCCTTGCGACGCCCAAAAGCACTGGCTTGCAGGTCACATCAACAGAGGTGCAGGATGTCAGTATGAGCATTTGCGTGCATTCATATCATATAATTGCAGTACTTATGATTTCATACGATATTACATGGCATATCATGGCATTAAAAAGGTATTTCAATACATTTGAATATTTTTCCGGCCTGCCGGATGGACTATAAATTGTGAAATCCAAACACCGGAAACCAAGCTATAACGAGAACCATCAAGAACCTCAGTCCAATATTTGCGGCCGAACCATCAGTACCTGGCGTTGAGCGCCAACCGGCACCCGCTCCACCAGCTTATCCGTCAGGTCATATCTGAGCCCACAGGCTGCCAAACGCTGCCACGAAGACCGTTTGACCCGTTAGTAACTATTAAACTATTATACAAGTTGCAGACAAGATATTATATAATGATAGCATATGATAGCATGATCTCAGTGTGATTCTCGTTTTGATTGCCTGTGGTCTGTGGCTGCCTCCAGCAATTCTAAATCCTAAAGACATGAACACCTGAGTCCGCGGCAAATTTCGCCTGAAAGAGTTGAATCAAAGGTCCATGCATGGCAGTATCTGGCTTTGTTTCTTGAAGGTTTGACCTGTTTGGCCACCCACCTGAAAGCAAAGAGGAAGGGATACCACTGCAGAAAAGGCGCCTCAAAGTAGCAGAGCTGACTGATGGGAAAGCATTGCGAAGCGAGACAACGAGTGAATGTGTGGATATGTGTGGTGATGCGGTGACCAGGAGCTCAGCTCAGGAGAACCAGAAATGCAAAGTCTAGGATTTCCCACTTCCTGAAATAAGCTTTAGCAGGCTAGCGCCAGTACTAGTAAGTCCTAATCAAACAAAGCACTTTACTCCTAGATTCGGAGGGTGACTAAAGTTGAGTTGCTCATCTTGTCCATGCCAAAGAAGTTACAAGTCGCAACTATACTACAGCATCTCTTGAAAGTGGCTCCATCAGGTTGAGGATGCCACAAGCCATCGATGTACGTGGACTGCAGTTCGCCCCATGGTGCCTTGGATTGGAAATAAAAACAGCAGCCGATCAGCAGCGGTGCTTCCGGAACGAGCGGCTCTTGACAGGGCGTACCGCATTCCATGGCCACCGTAGCTGGCCTGGCATCGTGTCACATCGCGGCAAGAGCTGATGACAAGACAGGCGAAATCTGAAGTTACGGACCGTACAAGTTCTAGCCTGTCTGAGGTGCACAAACAGGTCCTTCACCGGCACTCTAGTAGCACTAGCTAGCCATTCACCATGTTTCATCTCTTGATTTGGAAGTAACTTGTGTAACTTTGGAGGTGCATGCCAAAGAAACCATCCCTCTCGCACTTTCAAGCCAGCAAGTCGGCGCAACACATGAAGGGCAAACGCAAATCAGACAAGCTTCCAGCAAAAACGTCCTCACGCTGCAAAGTATTCACAGCTCAGTCCACCATTTCTCATTGTCAATCTAGCAGGCTTTGGGTCTTGCTCCCAACCCTCAAAGACACACAGAGATCCAAATGCCATGCATAAGTGCACCACTCCGCACGTGCAACCTAGAATCATCTGCGATGTAGAATGGCATCAGCGCCTGGAGCTGCATGGATGAACACAAAGTAAAAGAGAATGAAAGTGGTCCATGATTATAGCCAGCTAGAAGATGTTGCAAGTACGGTTTCAGCGAATGGCTACTGGACTCCACAGTCAGCACACTCCCTCGATGGATCTCTCTCGATGTCTCCACCACTCCACTGATCACACTGCACACACTGCACAAGGACCACAAGTTGTGCCAAGGGGCATCAATCCATGGGACCCAAATGCGTCGTAGAAATGGCCTCAACGCCAGCCCAACTGTTGCCCCTGCTTCTCAACTTTCCATCGCTGAGGTGACGAACCGTCCCAGTACCTCTGGCCTTAGAAACGGTCACAGTCGAACAGCGCGATGAAACCAACCGATGGCCACCGCTCTGACTATCCCATGCTGCGAACAAGTTGAATCCCATTTTCTCAAGGATGGCTACAGCCAGCTAAAGATATCCTATGGTGTCCTAGTCACCTAGTCACCTAGTCCTATACAAACCAACATTGGCACTACCTTTGCAGAGCCCTTTGGTTGGTTTGAAAATACGAATCAACGGACCGTCCACTCAGCTTGACGGAGAAGACTCTTCAGCCTTGGGCGAATCGGGCAAAGTATCGTTCAAAATATCTCTGAAAACTGCGCTGACAGTAAACAGGCTTAGTATAGGTGTTGCAAAGACTGCGCATCAGTGTGTAAGATTGTGTAAGAGTGTGCAGCGTGTGTTTAACATCTTTAACATTGTTTAACGTATTCTTTGCCACAACATGCCAAAACAACATAGACAAAATCTCAATGGACTGGTCTAGAGAACATCTACAGGAAACCATGTTTTGACCCCCAAACAATCCCAAACATAGATGAATTATAGATGTTTCCTGTGGAATTTCCCTTCGACCAATTCAGAAAAACTTTGATGACAAAAGAATACATTCCAGAAAGCAGATTTGCAGACTATTTCTTTGATTGCAACATATTGCCACTCAACCCCCCTGTGATGCAGACCAGTTCGGTCAGCCACTGCCGCATGATAGCAGCGTCGTCTTCCTGTGAGGATCTGTGGCGTCCACGCTGTGCAACCAGGACAACAATGGCACACGTTTGTTGAACGAAAAATCATCCACACCCATACGCACTGAAGTGGTTTTCTATGTTTTTCTACTGCCATTCGTCTCATGGCAGGGTAATCCTATGTACCTATTTTTTTTACTATATCTCGTGCGGGTGTGTATGTCAATATGACTCGATTATCTTTATTTATATTTATATATATATATATATATATTTGTGTGTGTGTGTGTAGTGTGTGTGTATTTATTTATCTATTTATTTACTGATATCTATCACAATGCAGTGTACATGCATATACACAGTATGCATCAAGATGTTTTGTTCACACCTCTACAGGAGGAGGAAATGGAATGATCACAGAAGATAGGAGAATCACTCTAATCACAATGATGGAAGAATTCTGTAAATCGATCTTTTCTTATGTAACTTTACTATAACACACAGCGAATTTGCTCTAAATTCATCTCTGGTGCAGTTTGAGAATTCCACTGTCACACAATCCAGGATAGTCCAGGCAATGCTTGCGGCAAGCATCTGGAAGGGTCTTCATTGGCGCTATGTCCTTGGAAGCGCCGCGAGGCGCGCATCCGTGATGCATCCGTGTAAAGGTGTCCCCCTTTTTTATGCATGCAAAAGATTGTAAAAGATCCACGCGAATCTTATGTTATTTCAATTGATTCAATAGTCCGCCACCAGTGCGGAAGGTCTTCATGCAACCAGCTGCTGTGGCATTCTTGAAGCCCTGCGGGACAGCTTTGCCCCGTGGATAGAAGCCAATGTACCAATGGAAGTAGTTATAGCCTCGAAAGAGCTCAAACACTCATGAGATCTCATGAGACTAGATTGTGCCCAACCTAGCCCAACCACTGCGAAAACTTTGTCGGTATCCTGACAGTATATAAATCGTAGGAACGGGTACAGTAGCCTGGTTCCAATCTCAGGTTGTTGAACAAATATATGTGTGATCGCCGAACCGTTTCCACAACCCCCACTGACCTGCCAACGCTCATGACAGCCGGTGCTCTGAGACAGGTGTGAAACTGATCGTCTGCCAAGATGTGCCAAGATGCTGCTTTCGGCTCGATGGCCAGGCCTTTCCAACAACGGTATGTTCAATAATTAATTAGATTTTATCAGACAACAAAAGCTTTCTCAAACATAAATGCCAAAGGAAATCTTGCGAGGCAGGACCCCAATTTCACCACTGTAGCATTGCCCTGACCCAACTCCCCTACTTAAAGCATCGCTGGCGCCTGAAGCTTCCAAACCAGCTGTCGCGATGCGTTTCAACACTGGGTCTTGTCCACACGGCAATGTTGAAGGGGCAATCATTCAGTTTGAAATAGTACCTGGTCGTGGCAACAAATGCGAGGCTCTGGAAATGTGTGGCCGGCCTACTCACACATTGTCAGCCCTTGCTTCCTTGTGCAAGCGTTGTTGACACCTACAGAGTGTGGGAAATAGTGAGCCAAGACACATTTGGAGGACTCTCTTGAGGACATGGGCCAAATCCTCCAGTTCCATCACGGAAATTTGAAAAAAGTCCTGAGCACTGCCCATGATCACACCAGAGGCCAGAACAAGGGAAGACCGGAAGACCCAGCAAACCAAACTCAATGACTTCACACAATGTGGAAACACAACAGAGGGATGGAAACACAGCCATCATAGTCGCAGGCCGGGCATCGGGTGAATGCCTTTTGGGCGCCAAGTAAAGACGCCAGCGCTCACGACAAGCGAAAGGTGCTGACACCACGAAGTGCGCGGTCTCCAACACCAAACGCTCGGAGGCCAGGTCGCTCTGAGCGCCAAAATGCCAGACAGTCATGGCAAGCAGGAAATCCAAATTTGAAATCAGGTAGTAATCATGACACCACCCAACTTGTGGAACTAAAAGTAGTTTGAGAGCATGGCTTTTCACGGCTACGCAGTCAAGCTACGCCCGTTGGTGCCGAAACCAGCACTTGGCAGCCAACACATAGTCCGAAGCGTTGCTGTAGCCGTGCTGCTCTAATTAGCTGCACCTTCCATGATGTTCAACGAGGCTGGAACTTCTCATGCCATGCACATATGCATATAATAAAATATCGCATCCCTATATCATTGTCAAGGATCTATTTTCATCATGTTTCATCTATTTTCGGACATCTACTGACTTTAGATCTTCTGATTCTATGATGTGGTCGATCCATACGCCTCACAAAAATGGGCTTCCAAAACCATGACCAACTGAACTTCTTAACTTATCATGACTGTGAAAGCCATCAGGACTGAAGCGATGTCTTCCGATAGTCTGCTGGAACTGGGCACCCCACATCCACCGAGCTGGGGACAAAAGGTGTGGTGATGATTTGCCAGTGCGCATGCACAATGCTTCCGCATTTGTGCTGCTTAAACACCTCACATTGGATGACGGTCAAGAGCCATTCTGAATGTCGTCTTGTCATGTTGGATCTGTTGGATCTGTTGGATGTGGACTGAGCCCAGTCTGGGCATTGCTCACAATGCGCACATATCCAACCAAGGCGCAGTGACGTACCCGACCAGCGGATTTGCTAGAAGCTCACGGCCCCGGATCACAATTGCTCGCAGGGTAAGGCCAATGCACCTTTGGAGATTCCCACCGCAACCACTGCCGGTACAGCTTAAAACAAACTCCTATGATCTCCTATGACATGCATCGTTCAAACATTGAATATGTATGAATGCTGATGCACATCAAGAGTAATCAAATTTATTTGAGGTCAATGGCGCAGTGTGCAAGCAACATTGCAACATCATTCACTTTGTTTCAAGCCACTACACGGCAACTTTAAACGTGAAGTTCTTTGCTTTCGTATCCAAGGCACTCGTCCTGCTCAAGTGCCGCACACATATTGTGCAACGGAGTTTCGATGACGACATCATTGAATCCCACACCAGGCACCTGTGGTGATGTGATGCCCATGTGATGCCACAGTGATGCCGTCTGCCACAGTCCATTGAGCTCAGGCCCCCGCCTGCAAATACAAAGGGTGCCCGACTCGGGGGTTGATCATGTTGCCACCTCGATCATCCAGGAAGCCATCATCGCAGCCATCGAAGTAGTACTCCCGGGGGACGCTCATGCTTGGAAAAATATTGCGCACCTCATGGCGTGAACGGCAAACTGAAGGTGCAAGGAAAGTAAAGAAATGGGAGGCACAGTCCCATGAGTAAACACAATGGAAATCAGTGCAAGCCAACTGTTTGCATAAGCTACATAACATTACATAACTATCTCTATCTCTCCCCATCGCCTTCTCAAATAGTTCTGCTACATATGGACCTATCTTGCTGCGTCTTTTTGCACTTACTTATCTATTTCACAGGAAGTGCATGGTAGCGCATGTTTCCGGGCAGCATGCTGTCTCCACTTTCATAGTTTAATTACTTAGCACTTGAATGAGACCTTCATGTGATATTCTTCGTTGATGCATGTTGATGCGATGTTTCAAAAAGGACCGTTTCAGTTCTTGACCAAACGGCAAAACCAATCTGCAACGCAATATTCTTATCGGTTTCTTGTGGCTCCTGACTTGAGGCCCCAAAATTCTTAACAGCCGTAGAAGACATCCACCTATATCATCGTATATCCACCTCAATGCGCCCGGTGCCAAGCAACAACCCGCACTTGCCACGGTCTGCCGTTGGCTCGGGACCAGTCGGTTTTCAACTGATGCCCGGTCGTCACGGTTTCGTAGGCGTCGTACTGGACGGGCCAAGCAAGCTGCACTCCCAAAGTCATCACAGGGGTCGTGTCAAGTGTTGGCCCTTTCAAGAAACGTCCACATCATCCACATACATCCACTAGAATCCACTAGGCTTTCTGAACCTTGGAGCTGTTTCACATGCAGAAGGTTGTCTTGTCTTTTCAACAACTGGCAAACTGGGGAAGTGGAGACAGTCCCGCCGGCCTTCCAGAAGTTCGCCAACAATATGGTCTCGGTGCCCCCCGTCTCAGCCTCATGAGAAAAAGGACACTGCACCACTCTGAGGTATAGCTCACATGCTGATATACTCAAAGTAATACTGGAAATCCATGCGATGAATATCGATGAATCCTTTGCCTTTACAAGCAATGACAAGCTTACATCGGCTTTCCACCCGGAGAATCCCGTCGCGCCTCGCCCTGAATCTTCCTTAGCCATGGTCGCAAGTAAATGCTAGAATACAAACCACAAGGCACGAAATAAACATCAAAATGGCAATGGATGGCAATGGGGCATGGAAGTGCCATGTCAATCCAAGATCTGTGGCTTTCAGGTGGCCAAGAAAAGGACCAGCAAATAGGCCGAATATGTTCAACTGGACACCACGTTCGATGCAACCCATGATTCGAGGCTTTTGGCACAGAGTTGCGTACGGCATCGCCTTTGGACGCATGGCATTGCGGTCCTCCCGGGACCAGAGCAACTTCTACACGTACCGCCGCTATATCTCTCTGCCCTGTGTCCGACTTACATCGTTGACCAGACCTTCTTTCGAAAAATCACATCGCCCTTGATGGCCTGCCTTGACAACCAGTACCGATAGGGCCAACTGAAACCCAAAAAGGTGCAAATGGCATAGGGGATGAACCCCAACCACCTTGGAGGTGAACCCCCAGTGGTTCCGATCATATCACTGCGAAAGCTGACTTCTTGTCCATCTTCCTCCACCAAACGCAACACCTCGGAAGTGTCGTGGTGCTGATCCGCCGCCTGCGCCCGGCGGCGCAAGGCGTGACGCTGTTCTTCGTGCTCATGGCTGGTGGCCCAGTCACCGACTTCCCAACTCACTTCAAAGTGGACCTGCAACAAGGGAAAGTAACGTAGACCGTAGGCAACATCGCCCGTGACATCTTCCCATCGCGAAACTTTCAGTTGTTCCGTCAAACTTGCAGTGGCCACACGAACCTCATAGGATTCCGTGTGTATCGTGCCATCTTCATCAACAACTGTGGAAGTCCGAGTCTCCATGTGGTAGCACTGGGCGCGCACTTCAGGAGCTGGCCTGCAAGCCTTGATCTTCTGAATGTGGTCCAGGATGCCCTCAGTGTGCTTCAACATCTTCAGCCCCTTGGCCGTTCGGTTCAAGAGCAAGGCCTCCAACAAATACAAAATATAAGCAATAAAGGACAAGAATCTCCGATCCTTTCTGCCCAGCTTCCCCCTTTGTCGGGAACATGGCCAAAGCTTCAACATGTGAATGACAGAGGCCAGCGCCAGCATAAAACTTGACACAGGAACGGCCACGCGCCAAAAAGTTGATGGACTCTCAGATACCGGCTCATCTGTACCTGTTTGGAGCCGAACATAGCCCTTCGAATCTGGATGTGGAATACCATCAATCTTCACCATGGTCAAATCAATTTGCCCGTCTTCAGCCAAGTGTTTAACAAGGCCATTACCTTCCACCGGCACGCCACAGGCTGTGATGACTTTGAAGGTGTAGGGATACATCCCCAGTTCTCGGGCCAATAAATCCTTGAGCTGCGCAGCTTTACTACTGGCTGGGACATCCACTCTGCACAGCTCATCACCAGCCAAGTTTGCCAGAACCAAGCGCAGTTTGGTCTCCATGGCTGCCGCTGTCAAAATAACTCAAACTAAGATGTGCTTCGTGTGTATTCCGTATTCCTTAATCAAGTGCGTATGAATGCAGTCTTTGAGGTGCACGGATAGACAAATCATAGACATCGTGAACTTTCATACAAGTATATAGGACATCATATGACCTTTTGATGCGATCCTTAGCCCTGCTTGGATACTACAGTACAATGTACAATATCATCAACAAACATAGCTGGAGGGTAGGTCCGTGCTGCACTTTGAGCCCAGACTGATGGCCCCAGATGCCCCAGCTGACATCGGAAAAGCAACTAAACACTGGTGCAAAAACACTCACCTTGCTCTGATCATGATCTCCAAACCTGACACCTTCAATCTCCAGAGCACGCGTTAGACCACGTTAGACCACGTTAGCACACCCACTGTGCTCAGTTTGCAGCTAAGCCGCTCAAATCGCAAGACATCAGCAGCTTCAGGCACATGGCAGGCACAGAAGGGACAGCCATCCAACTGTTCTGGCTCCTCGTGGATTGGCCTACCACAGTTCGTATTTGGAGCAAAGTTTCATTCCCATTCAGATCATTCAGCTTTCAGAACGAGCCTCATGGCGACTTGTTTGCTCTTGCTTTCGGTTTGGCGAGGCTTCTTCTCATTCCCAGTGCCCAGCTGAAAGTGTGCCCACTTGCCGGTGAGAATGTCCTGCAGGTGGGCAGACATGCATCAAAACATGATAAGTATAATGCCCTGTACAGTAGGCAAGTCAGTGGAAGCAAAGTACAAATGTCCCAGATGTTGAGTTGTGGCGGGACGATCCCTCACCCAGTCCTGGCGAATAAAGCACATGCAAGGTCGATGTCCTTCACCGGCTTGCCCGGCTTGCCGTGCCTGTTCCAAGCATTGCCGTGCCTTTCCTCGCTCGGCATCCGAGAGGCTCCAGGTGGTCAGGTCCTGTCCAAGGCATCCACATGAGGATTCACATTATGACAATATGACTAATATATACTAATATGACAATTAAGTGACATGAACTGACATGAAATGCCATGACACTTTCTGACCAAAGACGTCTCCAGCTGTGCCTTGTCATCCTCAGTCCAGCACGGAAAGCAGAACCAGGGCTTTTTCTTTTTCGCTGCTTCTTGCCCAAAGGTCTCCGTTTCGAACATGACAGGAAGGACTGGCCAAGGCTAGAAGGGAATAGAAGATGCAATAAGTCGAATCCTCTTGGGATGCACCAGTGTCCAAACGCGCAAGCATATGAAGATTATGAAGGCAAAAAGAAAGAAAAATACCCATCTGAACTGGCCTGTCAAACTGTCAGCTGCGTCTTCGGGCATACTTGTCAAGCTCCGCGCCCGCACGCGATATCTGTTCGCTCCACTCATGGCTTTTCAAGAGGGAGGTCTACAGAGCCTCAATCGGAGTAAAATATTGTCATTGGACCCATCTCGCATTGTACCCGTCCCGCACTGAAACTTTCATGGTGGAAGAGGCATAGCCTCCGCCCTCCGTTCCATGTCTTCCTGAAAGTATGACACAGTTTCATGTAAGCGAGAACAGCCTTTCACAACAAATGAAATGCCAATGATGCTATCACGCTAACTCAATACTTTCTAAGGAATGAACTAGTTCATCCAAGCTCAATTCCAAGCCACAGCCGGGGGAACATGCTCATGCTCCAGATTTGCACCTTTATGATTTTTATGGAGGCCTGACACCTTGACACGATGTTTGGAATCCCCTTGCAGTCCATGCTAGAAACAGCTTCGGAAGGATGATCGTCAAAGTGAGAGTGACAAGCCATGCAAAAGTTAGCGCAGTCAAAACCAGCACAACTCGCATCCCAAACATCCAAACATCCATTCCGCCACAACGCTTTGTGTATTTGTCTACAGTTTGTCGCAAAATCCCTCTGGCACGAGTAGAGGCAACCCAAGTTACTCAAGTTCAAACAAGCTCCCAAGCTGGTGGCGGCAAACTGTAGTCCAGCTCAAAGATATGCTCCACCAGGCCCTTTCAAGGCATGTTGCAGGATGCACAATTTCAAGAGAGCGTGAGAGAGAAAAATCGTATATAGAGACTAAACATCTAGAACATTCAATCTATATCTATCTCATTCCAATTAGATATATCTATCTATCTATCTATCAATCCATCCATCTATCGATCTATCTATCTGTCCATCCATCCATCCATCCATCCACCCATCCATCCATCCATCCATCCATCCATCTTTGATCAAGCCGAACAACCAACACCTATACAAATCATCATGGGTTCAGACGTGTTACCTCTGGAAGCAAAGCATCTGGCCGACTTTTGATGACAAGCCTCGGCACGACTCTGTCCATCTAACGATCAAAACGTGTAACGGCTCGGTTGTGAAATCACATGTTCCAAAGACAAAATGCATATTTACACGTGTGTGTGTGTGTTCATTGGTTGCTGGTTTATCTAATTCGCTACAGTATTGTGGATCTATGATCTAGTTTTGAGATGTTCATCTATGTGCTAGGTCATATACACCCATTATTAGCTACTCTCAAAGATTCTCGTTGGTTTATATTGTTTTCACTTCACAATGTACTTCAATCAACTTAGGCAAAGACACATCTGCGGCGACCGGTGCTAAACCCTGCACCTCTGCAAAAAATCGGAATGCGGCGCAGCATGCATCGCTCATGCATCGTTCATGTATCGCTCATGCATCGGTCACTGCCCAAGCTGCAACTCAGACGCCAACAAACTCAAGGCCAGCACGAAGCAGCGTATCCTTCAGGTCGTGCTGTGGAGACGGCCATAGTGATGGAAAGAAGGATATCGTGTCATTTATTGTGCCATAAATTGTGAAAAGAAGTTTCAAGTTAAAAGCCAAAGGTTATCATATGTTATCATATGTTATCAATATATGTTATCATTTTTTTTACAGTATCATATATGTTCCCACATCTTCCACATTTTGGTGGCCATTTGAATCATAGGCGGCCATCCTCCCCATCTCCTGAGGTTCCGATGAACTGAGCCTTGGGTCTACCTCGGCTGACCAAAATGTCCCCAATCAAAGTGGTGAATGCCAGGTGAACAAAGTGAGATCCTGGAATTTTTTACTGGATTATAATGGATTATTGTTATTATTATACACTATATCACTATATTTTTTTATTATAAATAATATGAATTATATAACATAATATATATCTAAATATATTTAATATACTTACCTTACCCATGTTGATGTGCAGGTGTCACATGCTGTGAGATGCTGTGAGGCGACTGTTTTTCCACATTTGGCCGATGTTTTTTTTTTCTCCGCACCTTGTGACGGCTTGTGATTTTCGGGATTCGAGGACTGCAGAAGAGACATGTGGAAGCCACTGGTAAACTAACATAGCTATTGAGAATTGCCATTTATAGTGGATTTTCCCATTAAAGATTGTGATTTTCCATAGCTATGTTAAATTACCAGGGGGTATATGGAATGATCCGGATATGAACTGGCCCAGAATGAATCAGTGGATCGCGATCACCGCCTCTTTGTTCTGCTCGCGGCCAAGTAAATGACCAAACAATGTGCAAAGAACGCTGCACCCCACGACAGTGCAGACTCGCGGGTCTGACTGGAAAGGAGCCTCAAACACTTGTGACACAAATCAGAGATCTTCAGTGAGAAATCACATGTTTATCATGTTTGGGCTGTCTCAACGGTTGTGTGCCTGTGTGCCAAGACCACTGTTCACAAACAGATTTACTTCACCAACGCAAAATGGAGTGGGAGCAACAGGATGCCCACCAAGCGCATGATGAACTTGCTGGAGGCAGAACGGTCATCGCCTTTCAGCACCAGAAATTGGAGGCGTTCCGAGCATGTTGGAAAAGCACCACAGTCCACTCCGGTCCACTCCGGACCAACAACATGTCCGAAATCCGCCGACCCCTGCCGACAGCAGGGGGAGCGCGTCAGAGAAGAGATTACAAGCAACAAGTGTTGTGCAGTGCAAGTGAGGGGCAAGCGAGGGGGGGACAGAAAGGGAAGCCAGGTGCA
>Ga0126342_10006750_pt1 | contig 20412 bp, 19 predicted proteins | sample Cyp1metagenome_FD_92528 | JGI IMG/M metagenome (GOLD analysis project Ga0126342, IMG submission 92528) | Coral microbial communities from Lord Howe Island, Old Settlement Bay, Australia - Cyphastrea 1 metagenome | ecosystem: Host-associated > Invertebrates > Cnidaria > Coral ...
ATATACAGTATATATACAGTATATATACAGTATATATACAGTATATATGCAGTATATATACAGTATATATACTATATACAGTATATATACTACATACAGTATATATATACAGTATATATATACATACAGTATATATACAGTATATATACAGTATATATACTATATACAGTATATATATACAGTATATATATATATATACATACAGTATATATACAGTATATATACAGTATAAATACAGTATATATACAGTATATATACTATATACAGTATATATACAGTATATATACAGTATATGGGCGAGTATGGGCGGATCTAATAATGGGCAATGTTGATAGGAAACATTGGGCAATAAACCATTGGAATCCATTGGATTTGCAAACCGCAGGTAACTTCTCGGAATGAAGGATCCAGGTACCATGGAACACATACTTTGGCCTCAAAATAGGGATGGTTCCCGCTCAAATGATGGACAAACAAATGCGAAAACATGTTTCTTAATCGATGTTCATCAAGCAGAAGGATTTGTTGGTACTCAATTCAAAGACATACAAAAGTATATGTGCCATGGTCAAAATTTATCGTTTGCGGGTCATGGCATCCCACCATCATTACATACATCCTTACAATGGGTTTTACAAATGGATATAACAAATCCCTACATATAAATATATATATAAATATGTCAATATCCCTATAAACCGATTGATGACCATCCCCCAATATATGAGCGTATAGTCCATCTTTTAACTATGCCAGATCTGAAAAATACCTTCGAAAAGCACCAGGTTCTGACTCTGGAGGACATCCTACAGAAAGACATCGCAAGAGGACAACATCCAGAAAATCCTCAGCGGCTCACGCGACTTGCAGAAATGTGCACGGGGGCTAAAAGATGCTTTGGTTCAAGCGTGAGCTTGGGTTTGTAAGCCAACATGTTCAAATGTAGGATATTCATCTCTGTGGGAGTGAATCCAGCAGAGTTAGCTGTGTCACTTTCAAGTCCAATCTCTTCCACATGTATGATTGGGGTTCTGGGATGTGACATGTTGTGTATATATATATATTTATATCATATATTTATTTGTTATATATAATTGATTATACTTATATGAATAGTAATTAAATTATTTAATATATTATAGAATAATAATAATAATATATTATATAATAATAATAATATATTATGTAATAATAATATATTATGTAATAATAATAATAATATATATATATACATATAAAAATGTATGTATATAATATAATATATATATATGATATATTACAATAAAATAATCATAATAATTTATATAACTAGAACAATTACTATTCATATATATATATAGTATAATTATGTATAATTCATTGTGGTATGTATACAGATCTGTGGACGCTCACAAAAAGCAATCAGAAAAAGCCGTTTACATCATGTTATCATCTTATCTATTTGAGTCTTTGCTGTACCTCAGGAAACTCATCCGAAGCCCAGACTCCCAGCACAAGATCTCCCGTCGCAGTGGCAGTGCAGCTGGGAAGTGCTGAGGACGTTTCTCCCAAAGCTCAGAGAAGAACTGCCTGCAGCTCTCGCAGGGCCAACCATACAGTTTTTACCCTGCAAAGATTGGGGCCTGTAGAATTTCCCTTCAACATCCTTCAACATCCTTCAACCAATTCTGGGCACCTCAAAATGAACTGCGGAGTTGTTTTTTATTGCATTGCATTGAACTAACCAAAAAAAAATCCTGATGTTCGTCCCCAAAATGTCTGTCTGTCCCAATTTTTGGCCAGGGCTCTCTACAGACAGTGGAGCAATCAAGCTCCGAAAGAGCTCCGACTGCGCGGGGACATCCACCATGCCAGGCTGTGGTGCTGGAATGATGTTTGCTCAATGATGACCTCCAACTAAGCACTGCATAGGAGATTATACAGATAAAATGCTTGGCAATACTTCTAGGAAGTAACTTTTACTGTGCCCATGAAGATGTTTATACTGTGGCAGTTATAGGGTGGAAGCCGGGTTCATGTGTCTCGTGGAAAGGGGTCAAAAACCCATGGCTGCTGATATGTTGAGCCAACCATAACCATAACCTCTCGTAATCAGAGATCAGATGGCACCTGAGAATCCATGGCTTGTGCTGGCTAATACCTCTAGCAGTGATTTTCACGCTGCGGCCAGCCAGGTTATCTTGTGAGTCACCAAAGGGTCAATCAGAGGTCCATTATGATTGCGACATTGCGACACTCCTAGACTTTAACCCAAAGTTGACAGGTCTGAAACCAAATGTGGTCCCAAATCGACTCCACATTCAGTAAATTTACTTTCCAATTTCTCATGTCCCGTTTACAAACATGTTTTGAAGCAGCCTCAACTTTTCCCTGTCAACCAGGATTTGAAAACTCCCCCTGTGCTTGGGTTGGCACATCTAGTAGGAGATTTTCCACCTGCGGAACCGGCCCTCAGGGCTGGGAAAATCGGAAACCCGTGGGCTTTTACCGGATGTGGGCATTTTGAGGTACTTGGGATGAGTTTCAAAAGTATTCTTGCTATATTTGGCATCAACAAAAACACTCCTCCAATGTGAGGGTCCATGATTCATGTTTTCTGCGGGGGTTGGTCTCTGTGAATTTGCTAGCTAATTCATGCTAATTCACTGTTGAGACTCCGTCCCAGTGGGCAGAGCTTAAGTGAAATTATACCTGTATACTGCATCACTTGGCAATAAATAAGCGGCCAATAAGCCATTGATTTGCCACTATTTAGCACACCATTACATACCCAAATTTGGCCTTTTAAGAGCAAAAACTGAGACTAGAGGGTCACAAAGGCCTTCTTGAACACACGTGTATTCTATTTTCTTGTTGTGCACTACATCACTTTCCATGGTCCGGGACACTTGGTTAGATCAAAAGCCGCTCACGCAAACGGTTCTTGGATTTTTTTCTTATATCTCATTGTTCCCTGGCTTGTACCACTTGTCATCTACCCGTACCGCTGTAAAAGAATGGCAACCTTCATAGTAAGTCTGACTTGTTCACCATCAAGTGGCAAGCCAAGTGAACCCCGAGACGCTGCCCCCAGTAATTGCCTATACCAGGTATAGATCCGCAGCACTCCACTAATTTTACTAAGCAACTTGAAACCCTCAAGAAGTCGGCTTTAGGCGATGTTTCTCCATTAGAACTGATTGGAATCCCATGAAATGTTCATCATGAAATAAGTATGTTGGACGATAAACGCATATAAAAACAAACCCTATCACAGGTTTCATTCAGGTCTTAATTGGTGACAAATTCCCACATAGTCCATGTACTGTGGTGTATCTACCTTTCTAGATTTAACCTAGAAACATCAACCCTTGCATGCAGGTAAATTAGTAGAAAGCATAGGGGCATGAAATGTTCGACGTGACCCTAACTAGGCCCTCACCCAGAAATAATGTTACAAGTGCCAATATCTTGGGGCAAAACACATTCGTTTAACTGACAAAACACCTATCTTTATCCGTAAATAAGTCATGTTTATGATCAAAATACCAGATTCAAAGGGTGGCATACCCCGGAAGAGGTTAACACCCACTTCAATGTATTTCCATTCTTCCAAATATTAAAAAATGGGTGTTATCAACACCACATGTTAAATGTATTGTATTATATTGAGACTTTGTCATCATCATCGTCATCGTCATCGTCATCGTCATCGTCATCGTCATCATCATCATCATCATCATTATCATTATCATGATCATCATCATCATCATCCTCATCGTCATCGTCATCATCATAATAATCGTCATCATCATCAGTATCATCATATTAGTATTCTTCTTATTATTATTATTCTTCTTCATCATCATCATCCATAAGAAATATATACCAAGTTTTGATGGTCAACACCCATTTCATCATCTATAAGAATCTGTATCACTATAATAATCTAAAGCAACTTATCATAACAGTAGCAATAATAATTCATCATTGATAATGATTGATGTCATCATCATCTTTGATATTCATCATTGATTATTATTGATAATCCTTGGTAATCAATGTATTTCAATATATATTCTATAATGATAATATATTTTCCACAGTGATTTAAATCAATATACACCCATCTATAATGATAAAATGGATTTGTTGATGGTCAATAATCATCTATAATAATCTAGAATCATGAATCATCCATAATTCATAATCATCTATACTTACAGTAATCATTAGTAATAATCTATAATTATCTACAATTTATGAGGATCTATAATTACAGTAATCATTGCTCATCATTACTAATCATCTATAATCATCTATAATCATCTATAATCATCTATAATCATCTATAATCATCTATAATCATCTATAGTTACAATTACTCATCATTAGCAATCAATTTTCTACCGCCCCAACCGCTTCGTCACCGTGGAGTCTTCTGTCTGCCGCCGTACGCGAGAGTCCACCTCCACCTGGAGTTCGACCAGAAAAACACGGGAACCCGGGATCTGAAAAAGTGATTTCTAGTGATTTTAATGGGATCTCATAGTGATTTCATGGGATCTATATATATATATGGTGATTTATCATAGTGATTTCATGGGATTGTATTGTGATATTTAATGGGATCTGATTTGGATAAATGGAGGATTTCGCCTCTGGAAATCGATGAGTTTCCCGTGTTTCAACCACCTCTACAGGATGGTCAATTGCCATGTTTGATTACGGGGAGGGTAAGTTGGATTATAACTGTTATAACTCCAATGACTTTGGTTTTGGTAGATATATCTGGGTAAATTTCATCACGACCTCACTGCGACCGAGCCCTGGGAATCATAGTTAATAAGGGGAATCATCCCCAAATGGCCTTAATTCAGGATAGTGAAATATTATAATTTACCCAGATATATCTCCATATCTATATATATACATATATAACTTGAATGAACTATCTAAGTGGGTGAACCAGCTAATGGTGGAGCCCCTGTATGTTAAGAAGATACTGTCTACATAATATTGTCATCATATACAGTCACAATCCTTGGTTCACCCAGTTGCCTGGTGAACCCCAGATAGTCTCCACTATGCAAATGGGTAAACTATCCAATGGTGAGACCCCATGCTGTAAGGGCTACAAGCCCACTTCATATCACTTAATATTTAACTATGGGGGGAATACGTTAGAAACATGCTTGGATGTGCAACCCAGTTACTAAGTGAGTAATTGGCAGCTTACCAACTTGCCATGACTAATAGTGTTCACCCAGATCAATGGGATAGGTCATGTTATCTGAGTTGTGATCACCGCTGAAAAACGATTTCTGGGCTATGAAAAGCCTATGGCTTCCCATGAGAATCATAAATGGTGGATCTTCATATCTTCCATATCCATCCATATCCATGCGAAAATTTGATGGAAGATAGTATATAAAAGCAAAATTCACAAAAAAACCTGTTGACCATGTTGACCCATGTTTTTCCCTCGTAGCAATTTGGGTGATGGTTTAACCTCGACGTTTATCTTTCTATATCATGTTTTTGAAGAGACATTAACTTTTTTGGGGTCAAGTACTATTCAGGCACCCAACATAAACATTGGTAGAGTCTAACCCCTTCGTGGGTATGTCTGGAAAATGGTACCCCAATATGAAGATCGCTATTAAGAGGGGTATCCCCATCCAAGTTATACAAAGTATATCCCCCAAAGTGATAATAAATCTAACAAAAAAGGGACCCTATACTGGTTTGACTCTTAAAATTGACAGATATATAATTTTTGTTTTGCTGGTCAGAAACCATATTGAGCGACTCCTCGTTTGAATCTGAATGACAGTGCCTTTGATCAGTTTTGTCATTCAAGTATTATCCATATTGGTAGCGAACTCTTGCTTCATGGCCCTTTGAAATATCCAGCTGGCAGTTGGGGCCCTCACCAACTGGTATCTCAAAGCACAGTTTCCAAACAATGTCGAGCTCACCAAACTGTTTTGCACCTAATTTCTATATGACATAGCTAACTTAGACATTTGATACTCTGCAAACAAGCCACCAAACTTCGATCTTCTGATCCGGTAAATGACAGTGCTATTCCTTAACTATGTGTATCTAATTTCGACTACATCCGGACAAGATTTTCCTTGAACAACGACGCAAAAAATCCTGGAAGAACTTACAGCATCTTATAACTTATCACTTATATAGTATATTATAGATTATATAATCATGATTACATACAGTAACTTACCCTATCGTCTACAAGAACCCAAGTTGGTTGTCCCACATCACACCATTGCATCCGGTCGCACGCCTGTCGTTCCACGGATTGGAAGCACTGGGTCAGTTCATCTCTGCGTGGTCCAGTCTGTGCAGGTGTGGTTCCACAGCGGATACAAAAAGACAATGAAGTGAGAACAGAATGGGGGAAATGTGTGTATTTAATCTTGTCATATCTTGTTCATTTAGACTGTATGTTAATTCAATTCTGATTCTATGTCCTATCAAACTACCTGGATCTCAGTAGCAGTCAGTCTAGATCTATCAAATCAGGGACCATCAGCCACTGATTACCAGCGGCTCCGAACTCAGAAAAGGGCTCAGTGTGGGTTCCCGCTGGGTCGGCCTGTGGGGTGCATTGCCTGTGGCCAGGATTGGACGTGAAACAGGGTGTCATAGCAGGTACTGCTTGAAAACTGTAGTATGGAACATCCAAATCATGGATTGGCTGTGAATACCAAAACAAAGAAGCACGCTTTCCTGACATGTTTCCAGTACAAACATGGGCAAACTAAATTATTGTTTCTACCACACCTGCAAGATTAAAACCATTTGTGCGACATATTTCCCATGGAGATAGACCATTGAAATCATCTGAACCATCTTAAACCCAGAAAAATGTGCTAGTTCACTACTTCACCATTCAGTCTGGCTGAATTATATAATACAAATTAATTATAAGAATTCATCAACATGATAAGGTCACTTTGTGAGTCACTGCACGGAATCGATCCGGCCTCGCAGCGGAATGGATTTCGAGTTGCCCTGGCCACTGGATTCACCCCATTAGACCATTGGTTTGTACTGAAACCCATAGTGGTTTGGAGATCCAGAACTTTTTAAGAAAAATTCCGCCACTTTTTAAGAAACTCCAGCATTTTACGAGGGCCTCAAATATGATTTTTGGACATCTTGAGAGTTTCAGAAACTGTTTGGCTTTCGACATATCCGACAGTTCCACCAGTCACTTGGGTTTTTTTGGTGCTATCCTTGAAGGATCATCTCACAGGATGGTAAGTGGTAACAAAAAACAGGTCCCCCTTTATCGCTGGATGGCTGGTTTCAGAGAAAATCCCAACAAAAAACGGATGATGACTGGGGGTACCCCCACTGAAGTGGAAACTTAAAGAAACCTGAACACATCAATAGCCCTAGGCTCTCCCCACCTGCTCGCGCCGAAGGCGGTGTGCGCTCCAACCTCTGACAGGGCCGGTTGTGTTGGGATAGTGGTTTACCACGGTTTACCCCAAATTTAGAGGATGAATATGGGTGAGCATAGATGACTATGGATGATCATGGATGATTTGTTTTGCCCTAGTGCTATGGTGATTTGCTAACTCTCATGACGTCGAAACCGCGGAACTGCTCGTGCCCGGTGCCGTCACTTTCCCAATGCAGTTACATCTGGCATGCCGTGGTCCCAAGGCACCAAAAGCCTCCATTTGCAGGAAATGTTGCATCTGGTGGATGGTAGCAAACACTGTTTGCACACATATTAAACCAGTCAGTTGTCGTCATGATCTTTGTCTTTGTCTTTGTCTTGGTTGTCATCGTCCTCGTCATCTTCGTCATCATCATCGTCATCATCTTCGTCATCATTTTCATCATTTTCTTCGTCATATTCTTCGTCATCATCGTCGTCATCATCATCGTCATCATCATCATCATCATCATCATCACCACAATCATCATCATCGTCGTCGTCGTCGTCGTCGTCATCATCATCATCATCACCGCCCTTGTCACTATCATATAACTATGTACCTAGAACATGTGTTTTCCCATGGTTCAACAATCCACTTTAACAAAATATGAAACTTGTATACATATAATATATATATATATACACACATATGTATATATATATATACATATGTTGCAAGCATCGGACCCGCCCATTTTTGGCGCAAGTGATCCCTCCTCTTAATCCTCAGTATCTAGTTCGTCTGACTATGGGGGGCTTTACCCATGGCGCTCTGCCATGAGGCCATCTACTTCGACATGGCCTAGTTGCAATGCCAGTTTCACAGCAGCATCACTATCGGCACCTAACTCAACCAGCAGGCGAACAATGTCAAGATGGCCATCTCGAGCTGCAACATGCTGCAACCATCAAGGGGGTCACACCACTGTTTGCTGCTTAATCTTTGGCTGCATTAGCTTCGACTAGCAGGCCATTTTGAGCTGCCATGAACATAGCTCTGACACCAGTGTTGTCCGCTTGATCTTTTGCTGCATCAGCTTCCACTAGAGAGCGGACTATGTCCATGCCCTCTTTAGCCGCGAGAATCAAGGCTGTCGCACCAGTGTTGTCCGCTTGATCTTTTGCTGCATCAGCTTCCACTAGAAAGCGGACTATGTCGAGATGGCCCTCTTTAGCTGCGACAATGAAGGCTGTCGCACCAGGAGGGAAGACACATTTTGTCTTGTAAAACGAGGGGATTCTGTGCTTCAGTGGTTCCGAGAATCTGCTCAACGTCCACTTGTGGTCTTAGATCCATCCGAGATGTTGATGGATTGATTTGCGACATTCCCCATATTTCCCCATCATTAATGGTAATGGATCAAAACCCAGGTAGCCTGGTGAACATCAAAATGAATGGCAAATGGATATTGTTCTATTTGCAAAAGATTTGTATAAAAATAGGATTTTAGAGGTGGTATTGATCCAGCAATTTGATGTCAGTCGCCAAACTAAACCCAGGATACCTGTACTTACCCAAGCGTCCATCTTTGAAACCAAGCAGCGGAAGCTGCAACTTTGGCGGCGTTCCGTAGCGCATGCCGGTCTTGCTACTTTTGCACTGAGCTTTATAAAAAATAAAGGTCTGTTCCACCTTCAAAACCTGGTCCTCTCTAAAATCCAGTAGTTGAAAATTGAAAATGCCGCTCGCATATTTTCACCCATATCCATATCACTTTGAAGCCGTGAAGTTTTGTGTTGAACTTGGATATTCCTACACATGCGACGATGCTACATGTCTGGCTTTGCATGCATTGATATTTCAGCTGTCCAAACATGTCAACATGTCCAAAATTGTCCAAAGGTTTCATCCACAAGCCATCCTGGAACCGCAGAATCCATTTGCGGAACTTGATTCAGAGCCAAATTCTGTGGCAGCCGCTGCTATCCCCTAGGTCACAATCTTTGGAGCCGTCCAATTGGTTGGTGTACCTGACTTGATCTATACCCACCATGCAAGGAACCAATGGTGGAAAGTTTCATAAAATATTTTAGAGATATGTGTTAGTTGAAAAAAATGGGGGGCATATGCAGATGTATGGCCATTTTTAACAAGAAGCTGTTCTAAGCCTCCTCTTTTGGGAGGGGTTCTACTTACGTCACTAGCAATGCAGCAAACCGTAGTAAACCGAAAACCGAAACAATAATATTGAATCATGACGATTAGCCGCTATGTTTGATGAAAGACATGCAAACTTAGATCTGGTTGAAGAGTTTCCACATGACACCGGCTAAATCATCCCATATCTGGCACATGGGTTTCAAATCTTCGAGCCATTGAATGATATTTTATGTTACCTCATTTTCTTGGCATTTTATGTGACCTCATTTTCTTGGAGTTACATAAGTCAACCATTTAACATACTTAGTTTACCTATTGTATAGATATAGATATATGTATATATGTTGGCAGTCTTCGATTCGAAATTCGAAACTTCACTGGGATATATATATATATATATGTATATATGTATATGTATATATATATATATTGCATATATATATATGGAACAAATGTTTTTCCTATATAGTTCCAGTCGGAAACTCCATGGCTGGTCCGGCTGGTCCATTTGGATCATCCTGGTGTTTGTCAATCCCACTGGCTGATGCAGAATGGTGATAACAAGTGATGGGCTCCTCATCTCTGTATTTGTATATCTATAAATATATCTATAGATAGATATATATATAAATAATAATATATATATAATAATAATATTATATATATATTCCAGGTTTCCAGCTTTTCTCTGTGGCACCATCAACAGACTGTCAGTCCAACTCACCCTTTTCCCTGGCTCATTCCGCAAGGACTTCATCAGTCCTGGATTCGCTGGGACATTTGTGACCTCCGTTCACCCTGGTTTCAATTGGTGTGTAACCCGTGAACCCACTTGGATTGTCTACAATGCAGACCCAGATAAATCTGGGAAAAAAAAGAAGCATGTATTATAGATGCTGGTCCCAAACCAGCATGCATAATTTCGAGCAGAGTCAAGTCTCATCCCGAAGACAAGTTGGGGTTTGGTTTCTCCGCGCAGCGAAGTTACAAAGGGGTGATCTTTGACTGAAGACTGGTTACCATATGGTAGTCATTCAAAATTGAAGCACCGCAAAGACCACACAAAAGATAACTGTTGTTCTGAAACATATCTAAAACCTGATGTTTTGGGCATTATACATATCTACATATCTATATGTATATACATATATATATATATACATATATATATACATATATATATATACACATAATTATGTGTAGTATATATAATTATATAATATATATATACATCCGAAGTTTTTGATCATGTGTGTTGGTCACATGATGTCCTCACCGTTGCTTCATTTTTTGGTCATCTGTGCCAAATCGTGGCCTCACAATCGCAGGTCATCTCGGCATCGCCGGCCTGTAGCAGGTCAGCGCCAAGGCCGGGTCATTGAAAAACATACCCTCTGGTAAACGTTAACAAAAAACTATAGAAAATCACCATGTTCAATGGGAAAATCCACTATAAATTACTATAAATGGTCATGTTCAATAGCTATGTAACAAATTACCAGAGGGTATCCCAAACTTGGTAGCATCCCTTCAACTAATATTTGGGGACTAACTAACATAGATAATTTGGGGATTAACTAACATAGATAATTTGGGGACTAATTAACACAGATCCTGCCAATAATTATCCAAATAGGGTTTTGGACACTGAAAGAGAACTAATGGTCAGTGTGTCTGTAGTTAAAGCAGCGAACAGAACTGCTATGGGTGAACTAATCCAACGTGGTTTTTAAAAATGTGTTCATTTAGTAATTAAATGACAGTTGGTTGTAAATCATTAATTAATGACAGTTAGTCAATCAAAACACATATTGATCACACATTTAAATGACAATTTAATTGGTTTTGATTTATATGTGTGATTATCTGCGATCCCCACTTTTGCGGTTCCACATTATTTTTTGGGGGATGTTTACTTTTGTTGAACACTTTTCCAAATCGTCAAGAATTCGCAAGCGAGAATCCATTTCAATCATTTCAATCAAATCTTGATGAAACTTGCCAGCCCAGCATGAGCCAATTGTTCTTGGTCTACTAGTAGCAGTTTGCCTGTTCCATGCTGTTCCCCTCGTTTCCTGACACCGGGGGAAACCCCCCGTTGAAACTCAACCGGGCCTCCCTGATGGCTTGATTTCCTGCACGCAAGCTCCTGTCAGTGTCGCTGACGACCAGGATTTCCGATCCATCCCCAGAATCCCACAGCCGCTGCCACAGCCCTGCCGTCCTCTTCTCAACCTGCCATGTCCATCACCAAAACACGGAGTCCAACATGTCTATGATATTGATATATATATATATATGCTATATGAAATTACCGGAGGGTATATCAAGTACTCCAACATGTCTATGAAGCTACAAATGTAAGAGCTGGCAGGGACCATAAGGGACCCATGGTGAGGCATTCACCTTCGTATACATGGCTCTACTTGGGTACTTGGTAGATGTTTTGGACCATTGTGAATAGAGCGGGTTGGAAAGCAGGGGCTCAATTACAAAACCATCAACAACATATTGCATATTACATAATTTGGTTGGTGATGTTGGCGGTTTCAACCCCCAACATCACGATCATTAGTCACTAGCCGATGTCGTCAACTTGAAAACAATGCTTTTGCAAACGTTTGAGAGAAAGGAAAAAGCTGTTTGAAACCATCCACCAGTCATGTATTGAAGTCCATGATTGAATATCATGAATATCATGAAGGATCATCCATGAAGATCCAAAACGAGAAAAACTTCATGAAAAACTTCCACAAGTGGCTTTGTCTGAAGATTTTTTATGGCAAAACCACAACTGAACCCGAAATTTCATGGTTCATCACCACTTCTTCATTATTTTCCCTCGATTTCCCCTATGTTTTCCCCACTCAAATAGCCATCTGGGGGCTTCCCATGTAGACCCTACGCTGCCGCCGCCTTGGCGCTCTTCTCTAAGAAGGCCTTGGGCAGGGCTTTCCAAGATGCTTTCCAAGATCTTCCACATTAAACATCATATGAACATGATATATGTTTGATTAGAGGATGAATATCGACAGTGCTAAGGTGATTTTGCAGTGCTAAAATGCAAATAGACTTGGCTATTTTGCAGATTCGGAAAGCATTGTAATGGGTTTGCCAAGGTTGCTCCCCTGTTCATTGGCGGCCCCCTGCTATTGCATCATGCAGTGCAGAAGTGCCAAAAGCGTGCTAGTGGCTGCTCTAATGGCTGAATGAGGTAGCCAGGTAGCGGACAAGGGGCAGGGAGAGGGAGAGAGATAGAGATATATATATATATATACATAGTATATATACACATGATTATATATGTATATATATATATATATATTAATATGATATATATTAATATTATATATTTGTGTGTATATATATATATTATATGGACAGGGAGAGAGTGAGGGAGGGAGGGAGGGAGAGAGAGAGAGAGAGGGAAAAAATAAATAAAACACGCGCGATAGCTCCAAGATTAGGAACAGAACTGGTTCAGAAGAAGTAGTTCATAGAAGGGGTAGTTGAGAGAAGGTCGGAGAAGAGGAAGCTCAAGCAAGACGCAAACTGCGAAGAAAGACCGCGCAAAGAAGGGGTAGCTGAAGGACGAGCTAGCTCAAAGAAGCAATGGGAGCTAAGGAATCATTGCCCATTCATTCATTCATTCATTCATTCATGCATGCATGCATGCATGCATTCATTTCGTTTACTCATCTAATTTAATTCGCGCATTTACATAGCTTCGTTCATGTTGTTTTGTTCATTCAACCATTCTGTGCCCGCCAAATTATGCCAAATTTGGATAAATTTGATTAGGTATAATTACTCCATCATGCCAATTAGGTCTAATTACTCCATCATACCCCAAGCTGAGAAACCCCACGCCAGGCATTGCAGGCATGCTGGGTGCTGTTGGCATCGTAGGCACACCCGGCATGGTTGGAACCCGCGGCATCGATGGCACGGTGGGGGCAGTGGGAAGACCTTCCGCCACCAGCACGAATTTGGTGGTATCAAAGATTGGTTTCTTTAGCACCGCATGGGGTTTAACTTGAACAGAAAAGGGTATACCCCCAGACCGAATGGTTTTGAAAATCATGTGTCCCATTTAATTTGCTGTAAAACAATTATAAATCCACATTGTTTTGGCAATACAAGATGTTGGGAAATGGCAAATCATGGCAAATGTATAAATATTCTAAAACATGGGTTGGCACACAATGGGGTATACCCCCAGGATTCCCATATTGATCATCAATAAATATATACATATATATATAATTATATATATATATTTGTATATATAATTGTATATATATATATATTTGTATATCTATATATATTATATATTATAATGTAAGAATATATGGTAAAATGATGGAAAATGACGATAAGCCATAGCATTTGGGGTACCCTGTGTTCAGAGTGACAACCACCTATCTCTTCTGAAGCCACCCCCCGCTCATCTGGTCAAAACTCAACAACCTTCGAATTTGAAACACCCAAATTCATCCAAAATCAAGCAAAAACAATGTTTAACGCACTTGGAAACTTCACTGCAGTAGATGGACACATTATTCAAACCCCGCATCCATGAGTTGTAGGCTACCCCCTGTCCCCCCAAATTTCAACGTTATGGTTTCGTATCTTTGTTCCTGATCCTAGGGTTTGATTCTGTTTGATTTATTTCGTCCATTCGAAGGAGAGAACCAAACCAAAAAAACAACATTGTAATTGGGGGCGCGGGGGGTTATTGGATTACAAGGGTTTGAATAATTCGTCCATCTACGGTATGTCCCCTTGCATGTCTCAGTTTGTTGAAGGGAAGCATAACATGCATAACCTAACACTGGTGTGGTCAAGACGGACCCGGCCTGCGTTCATCATGTTGGCACCGGGCAAGTTGTTCCCCAGCTTGGCCAAGTTCCCTGAATCAGGCGGTGCCAACGTCTCCCGTGCTACACCATCATTTCCCCCCATCAGAATTGCAAATGTATCCCCCATTCTAAGACACACCCCATTGAATCTTCGAATTGGCCTTGCGATTGAGGGAATTGACCACACAGAACTGACCATACCATAGCGTCAAACTGAGGGTTCGAGATCTTTGCAACACCTGCCTTTGGGTCTAGAGTGGCTAAAAATGGCTAAAGTAATTCTGAAGTGGCTGCCGTGGGTCACAAGTCTACATAGCAGAGGTTGGAAAATTGAGCAAATTGACTCCAAAAGCGACAATCGCAAATCTGTGAGTTTGAAGGTCCACACAATTTCGTCTGGTTATACCCTCTCACAATCAAACTCGACTCGACAAAGGAAACTCCCAATCTAAATGGTACTGTAAATCATCCAGAAAGGAAAGATGTTCCATTGCCAGAAGTGATTGCCAGAACGCATACTCTCGCTTTGTTCCGTAGATAGATAGAATAGATTAGATTACATCAGATTCGATTCGATTCCATTAGATAGATAGATGGATAGATAGATAAGATAAGATAAGATAAGATAAGATTAGATTAGATTAGATTAGATAGATAGATAGATAGATCGACCCCCAAGACAAGAAGATACGCACACATTTTTTTTTTGCCAACCATTTTGCCAACCATTTACAGGATTCCAACCTCAGCTCCTTATCTCCATGTCTTGCCTGCCCCAGGCATACTGGGCATCTGTGGCTGCATGGGGAATGGAAAGGGCCGATCCTCAGGAATCTTCTCGGGAGAGACCTGAGGGCTGCCAGCAATGAGAACGGGGGATCCAACAATGGGTTTTTGCAACAATCCCTTCCCCCTCATATAAAAACTATATTCAAATATAGCCTTTCCAAAGCCCGGTTAATTGAATCTCATCATTTTTGGGGATGGGAAACTTTGAGATTAGGGGGCAGGGCTCATGGATCGTCTCACCAAACTCCCCGATCAACCAGGTCGTATCACCCCCCTATGATTCAACCATACATACCCTCTGGTAAACATACAAAAAGCTATTGAAAATGGCCATTTATAGTGGATTTACCCATTAAAAATAGTGATTTTCCATAATGTTAGTTTACCAGAGGGTAATGAACAGAGGTTTTGGTCACTGCTATGGCCATCAAATCCTCACCCGGGTACCGCTGGACTCCACCACACGCCATCTTGGCCGCCCTTGCCACTGCGGGAGGGGTCATCAAAGACTCCGGGGCAGCTGTCAGGTTACCTGGGCGCACAGGGCTGCTGGCCATTTTAACATGTTACCTATAGTTCAAACATGTTCAAATCTAGGAATGAAGGGGACAGACACCAATTTTGGGGGGATGTTGAGATTTTGAACCCACAGCAAAATCCGTTTGAGATGTGGACTACTTGTGACGTACTTGACTGGCAAACACTGGACTTGGAGCAATCATGTCTCAACTACTGCAGCCTCAATGCTGGGAAAACAAAGAGGTTTTTGTCACATTTCTACAAAAACTGGGTATTCCTATGTATTCCTAGGGTTTTCCGGGAAATCTGCTGTTGAAATCTGCTGTTTCACAGCAGCCACAAAACAACCAGCCACCCACTGCATCCTCCCGTGCTGCACCAGCGATACGCCAAGGTGCAGGGAAGGCGCAGGAGCCATGGCGCAATCTTGGCCTGCGCCGAGTGGGCCATGGATGGCCATGGGGCCATGGGACCGACCGCTGACCGGTTGTTGAGTCACCAAGTTCAGCTGAGCGTGCAAAGCCCTAAACCGAATGAGCTATATGATCTGGGGATGGGTCAAAACCCTGGTACCTAGTGAACCCCAAAATAGCTGGTAAATGGATGTTCTTCCCATTAAAAATGGTATTAATAGGTATTGATCCATACCCATCTATCCAAATGGTAAATAGTGTAATGGGTAACACTCTGTTTACCTCTACCACCAACCTAAAAGCTTAGCCCCTTAAAAATGGGATTCTTATTTGTCCTAGAAAAATCATCAAGCCGATCAATAATCTCTAGATGATTGACCTTAAATGAACTTCATCTATCCAACTCAAATCATCCATATTGGATACCCTCTGGTAATTTAACGTAGCTATGGAAAATCACCATTTTGAATGGGAAAATCCACTATAAATGGCCATTTTCAATAGCTATGTTAGTTTACCAGAGGGTAATCCCAAATAAATCTAGCCTCTAGGAATTCAAACATGGCTGGCAAATCATCCAACGATTTCTGGTGCCCAAAATCCACAACTCTCCAGCACCATCCCTCCTGCTCCAGGTTACAGGGATACAAGGGCGGCGCCCGTGTGGGTGCAGGGCCTTGAAGAGGAACCCATTGGATGCAAAAAACCCTGCAAACAACATGTGTTTCGCTGGTTTCTATGTCTATAATATATATATATACACATCCACACTAACAGCAGCAGATTAAATATGATTAAATAATCAAACTACTTGGAACTACCTACCCATCCAAGGTTTCCGCAAATACGATTGGAACATAAAGCCATTGACCTGCTCCTTGAAATGCCTGATCCTTTGCCAATGTCAATCCGTTCACTTCACTGGTGGCTTCCCGGGGATTTGGTGGAAGCGCCCCCCCCAAAAAAAAAAACGACCATAGAGTCTGCATTGGGAATCCCCGTTCTTTGTCGATCAAAATCCCCCTTTGTGGATCCCAATGTTTGGAACCAACTGAACTCCAAGTTTGTTGCTAACATCAAAAAAAAACCGTTGCTTCCCACATAAATCCCCAAAAGATCCCAAAAATACAGATTTATGTATTTTTTCCCCAAGATAAATCAGATAAATCCCCAGATTTCTTGATAAGTTCCCTCAAGCTTAGGCCATGGAAAAATCCATCCCCAACAGGGGGGAAGTCGCAGAGAATCCAAGGCGATGACCCAAGGTGGGAAGGTCCTCTAAAAGGTGAGGATCACTTCAGTGATGCGCTTTTTGGTTTTTGGGGCTACACAAATAATTTGGTGAATGTTTAACGGTTTGTAGAGGATATGACTATAGTTAGAGTTAACTTAATGGTTAACATAAATCAACTTTTTAACTGGGGGGTCTCACCTTGACATTTCGGGCATATCATATGTTTGATGGAAGGTGTAATTTGGGATCATTCACGATCGGATGGATCTGGGATAATTCATCCTTGGATCAATATTCATCGAACTACAAGCAATATTCTGAGTGATCAAATCACCATTTTGGATAGATGGCAACATTTGTTCAAAAACAGGATTGGGAAGATTTTCCAAAATGAAATGAGACGAATAGTCTAGTCAATGCTGATCATAAACCATAATTTGTCAATATGAAATATGATACATCCCCAGCAAATTTGTCCACCACTCTTGATAGTTTCCCCAAGATAGGTGGTTTTCTTGCGAAGAGCTTCCTAACTCTGAAGGCAGCGGGGTTAGGTTTTGGCAATTTTTCTTGTGTTGGTCGTGAAAACCACCAAGGTCGATATTTCGCGATTCAGCTTGGGGGCAGCTACCTAAAGACAAGCCTACCATGGTTTCAGTAAAAATGGAATCCCCATTCGTAATTCACCCTGCAGGCGACTCATGATCATCTGAGTGTGGGTCTAGATATCATAGGGCAACTTGTTCTTAAACCACAGGCAACTTGTCCAGCCAGAGTCCTCTGGGGTCACATCCGGCCTTAGAAGAGGTGAGTTGATAGCTGTGAGTTGTCTGTGGACAAAAATTCAGGCACCCCAAAATCCACAAAAGTGAATCATCGATCTATTTACAGTAATATTTTTTAATCACCACAACCCAACTTTCAGAGAAATCCAGATGTATACCAACAAAATCAGAATTCTTCCAAGTTGATCCTCAAACTTACACTGCATTGTTAGTGGACATGTTTGAACAACAAACCATTATAAAATGTTGGTTTTCAATGGTTTTCAACACTACTCAATTCGCTATGGGTCGAAATTTGATACCCCAAAAATTGCATGGCTGAGACGAAAACTGGTCCCACTCCGCAGTCCTTTGACCATTAAATGTCTGGGATTTGCTTCAGATGCTCCAAAAAACAAACGGATTTCCATTATATTCCATATATATATATTCGTTGAGTTGCCTGAAATGCTACATTTACAAACGGAAAATTCAAAAAATCACCAACTGACCAAAATCCAAGATTCTGCACTTCTCCCTGCCTTGTATCGGGGCCCTTTTAGGACTAGCTTCGCTGGCGATTCTCCGTCCCTTGGTCCCCCCACATCAACGGCAGGTCAGGCAAATCTGCCGGCGGCGGCGGCGGCGGCAGCGGCGGTGCCCGCGGCGCTGCTGGGGGCGGGGGTGGGAGCCTTGGAGCCGGAGGGTTTTCGACAACTCGGTGCCTGGAGGATTCATGGTGATTACCCTCTGGTTATGTCAACATAGCTATTGAAAATGGCCATAGAAATAGTGAATTTTCACACTAAAAAATTGTGATTTTCCATAGTTATGTTAGTTTACCAGAGGGTATAACTCTAGAGAGATGGGTAATAAACTCACCTTGTATATTTTTTCTGGGTAATAAACTATATAGGACAATACCACAGTAAAATCAAAGGAATATTCATGGGGTCACAGTCAAATGATTTTACTACTGGATATGGCCCAATTGTTGCATTCGCCAAATATTCGTTGCACCAAAAGAAGTAGCTTGCAGATGTCCCATTGTCATGTCGAGTTCTGACTTTCGGAAGGTTACTCTGCTCCATTCAACTCGCAGCTCTTTCTATTCAAACAGATCCACTGGTCGCTGCTGTCTTCAGCAGTCGATATAGAACGCTATGGTCGCCTCTGAGCAAATGTGAGATGCGCAGACATGGTCAAGTTTTCAGTGGGATATCCAACTGTCATTGAGATATCAAGCAGCTCAAGCATATCAAGCACTAAGAATGGGCAATACATCCTGTATATATATATACAAATATTTGTATATTATATATATATCATACATAAAATTCAAAAGAAATTGTGGATTTAAGCAAGAATGTCTGGATCAGATTTGTGGTTTACCATCCGACGAAAAGATGGGTTTGCTCTGCCTAAATGGATCCAAAATTGACATTCCTTCTGAAAGTAACATGGTGCTTAAACCAAAGTTTGGGTGATTTGTAATTATATATGTAGGATTGCTGTTATTTTTTGTTGTCTATACTTATATACAGTAATCATATATGATCATCATATGTACATATGAAATCATACACATATTTTGTTTCGTCCTCAAATCAAGCCCATTGATTTCACGGTGTCTTTCTGAACGACCATGTCTGCATTCACCTTCTCTCATAGCCGACCAGCGGGCCTATTTCCCAATTTTATGCATGTTGAGTTGACTCCATGGAAAATCAGCGCGGTGTCGCAGGATGTCTTTGATCCCAGGCATCAACTAAAGCCACATGGCTGGGGACTTTTTCGTAAGTGGATGATACGAGCTCTTCTGAGGTTTTGGATATGGACTAAGGTATCTACCATCAGGTCAAACGTATTTCTAGGGGAGTTCAATGAAGCTGATAGCTTGGGACAGAACCAGGTAACTTGAGATCAGATGGGGCTCATAAATTTTTGGACGATTTATATTCTGATCTTCACAACTGAAGCTCTTGGTAGCTCTCTTGTTCCACGCGCTCCAGACAGCAGTTCCTGTAGTTTCTGATGACACTTGATCTTTAAGGTTCACATCATTGCATTGGAGCTACTTAGTACCAGTTGTGCGATGTTTAGTTACATTTTTTGCTCCAGATACAGAAATGTTGGAACAGCCCAAGTAGCCCTTGAATATCCATCACCCCCCGTGAAACCACCAACACCACGGTCAGACCCGGAGTGAATCAGATCCAGCAGTCACTGGCAGTGGTCGAAAAAAAAACAGGGCCAGGGCAGTGCAAAGTC
>Ga0126342_10006751_pt1 | contig 20412 bp, 16 predicted proteins | sample Cyp1metagenome_FD_92528 | JGI IMG/M metagenome (GOLD analysis project Ga0126342, IMG submission 92528) | Coral microbial communities from Lord Howe Island, Old Settlement Bay, Australia - Cyphastrea 1 metagenome | ecosystem: Host-associated > Invertebrates > Cnidaria > Coral ...
AGGGAGAGCGGATTAACATCTTCTAATGATACCGGCCGATGGAAATTTCCGATCAATGAACTGAATGACCTTGTCGCCCTGCCAAAACGCCCCGCCGCAGGCCAACGAAGGACGAAGGGCAGCTGCAAGCACAGAAGTCGCCGTACAGGCCCCCCTCCCACCGGACGAGCACAAAGCCGTCCGGTGGGAGGGGGGTGAGAGGCGCAAACGACAGAAGACGGCGGAAAAAAGACGATGTTCTGGCGAGTATGGGATTTACCCCACGAAGAGAAAATCGATGTTGTTCATCCCTTGCAACAAACTGTTCTGATAAGAGTCAAGGAATGCCTGACTACAAGGTGATGGTTTAAAGTGGCAGATATCTACCGAAATGTGCTGTTTTTCTCCATTTCGAACCAACCATACAAGAAAGATCAAAAACTGTAGCTTCTAACCATCATAACCATCATAACCATAGTCACTAGTCAGTAAACATATTTGCTAACCATTCTCCACTGCGCATCCTCCACTGCGCAGCTGTTAGCTGTTAGGTCATCACCCTGCGAGTCGAAAGTGGAGAAAGTGGAGGGCTCGACGCTGCAACCGCTGCTCTCTCCGGAGCGGTTTCCCACAGAGATCCAGCCGGACGCTCTGAGAAACGACACCGAAACGACACCGCCCATCAAACATGGGGATTTTTATATCACAGGGTCCCCACAGGTTGTGACAGTTGAAGCATTTTTCGGGATTTCATGATCAACATAGGGATGGACCAAGAATGAGATATTTACCCGGAAGTTTTGCCGAAAATCGCGGAATACAACTGTAATAATCATTGAACACATGGTGGTTTGACAATCGGAAAATGTGGATCTACCCATCATCTTGGTGTTGTTACCTCTGCTATTAGTTCAGTGTTTCTTCTGAAAGTCTAACCGTGTGGTAAACTAACATAACTATGGAAAATCACCATTTATAGTGGTTTTTCCCATGCAAAATGGTGATTTTCCATAGTTTTTTGTATGTTTACCAGAGGGTAACCGTGTGGATGTGGCCACGGCTCAGGAAACGAAGTGCAGTGTCTATGGCACTGTGCTGCTCTTGATGTTGGACTTGATCTTTGACCTCAACACTGTCCCGCGCACAGCTGGTGCAGGACATGTCGGACCGAATCCAAGACCCAAAGAATGCCAGAGACAATGAGAAACTGCAAAAATCCGAAAAGGATTTTCTCAGAAATCATCATCATCACCAATAAATCATCATCATTTCTCAGAAAATCACCATGTTCAATGGGTAAATCCACTATTTCGACTGGGCCATGGCTTCAAGTTCGCAAACTCTTTGACATAACCAGGCCGGGTCAAAATCATCACCTCAGCCTTTTCCAAGCTCCGTCGCGTTGCGACCAAGGTCTACACCTTGATGTTCACCAGAAACCCCACCTTCGCCTTCTGTCTCATGTTGGTCATCTCCAGGCCGAGTGGGGCCAACGCCATGGAAAAGTCTATGGTGATGGTAACCATCTGCACAAATACAGCATTTTCTATAGTTAATGTATGTCAATGTATGTCAATGTATGTCAATGTATGTTAATGTATGTCAATGTATGTTAATGTATGTTAATGTATGTTAATGTATGTTAATGTATGTTAATGTATGTTAATGTATCTTAATGTTACTATGTTCAATAACCAGAGTATACCTCATGTTCGGAATGTGAAGGCCATTTCTTGGCCAGAAGAAACTCAAAGGGTCCTAATTCTCACAGATGTTCTGCTGGTTTTTGCAATCGACCAGTCCCCTTTTTTGTAATTGTTCCAGTGCTTGAAATTCTGGACTAAAAGAGTGAAATCGTAACTGGTCTAATTCAGACACCATGATCCGACATTTGTGGTACCTCGGGCAGGACGGCGGCGCAGCACTTGCTCTCCGGGAAGCTTTGCCATCTCAGAGAGGTCGGGTCACCATTGGGATCTCACCAGTCCGCCAGAAGGAGGGCAGCATTTGACTAGCAGATCACCAACAAGCGCGAGTTTCACCAACAAAATGGGTTTGCTTCCACGGGAACTAAAGAAACCACCCAACAGAGTAGCAGGCACTGAGATAAAGTGTTGATTTTGTGCACAAAGTCTGTGCGCAACATGTTTGCAATGGCCCGGTGGCTCAGCCCTGATCATGTGTGCAAGGTGGTGCTTCCCCAGTTATAAGTTGGTTAACCAAATAATAGAAGTAGTTCAATATATCTATCTATCTATCTATCTATCTATCTATCTATCTATCTATCTATCTAGTAGAAAAATGTATAAAGTATAAACCATCATCAACCATAAATTGTCAGCTTATGTTCACCGAGCTAAGAACCTGGCCACCTGAGACCTGTCAGGTGCTCCAGCAGAGTTCCTTGCGGGGCATGATGCATGGAGAGCTTCTAGAGATGATCGATGTTCACGGCTTCGAGGCTTTGGATTCCAATGGGGCATGGGAATTCCAATGGATTTTCCAATGGGTCTATAATATTTATAACATCCATATGGTAATAGTGCATCCATTTTCAGCTGGAATTGGAAGAGATTCTTACTGGAGATCATATGGAATCCAATTCCAATGGTTTTTTGAATGGATTCCAATGGATTGGAATACCAAATATTTTAACAACTCCTTCGTGGCTCCAATGGATTCAGATGACCCACCCGAAGCTGCACATGGTTTCCATGGAGCGCACCAGTTACATAAAGGTACCCATAATGAATATCACTTCAACTTATTCATACGTACAGATGCCAAAAAAACATACAAAAATATACATATATATGTACATATATATATATGATATACACATTTATTTACATCCCACTCATCAGGTGGCCATTTACTATCCAGATTTTAAGCCATCCCATCATCTTCGCGAGGCAGCGGCTTCGATTTGCCTCACGTCCTTCTCCTATTGGTTTTGCATCCAAACTGCTTGGCAGGCTGCTGCGCAGATCTGCAGCGCCTGCGCATCGAAATGGGGTGAAACGGAGATGAAACGGAGATGAAACGTCAAAAAGGGTATCCTCCGGGGTGAAGATGGCTGGAAAGTCCATGAAAATCCTTTAAATACATGGTGTTTTAATGGAAATCATCTACAGAAGGATTGTCCAGCAAACCATGTTGATGACCAGAGAGTTCTATGCTTTTCCGCCGGGGTTTCCGGGGTTTCCCAAACTCCTGCTGACCATCTCCCAAGCCCAACTGGAAGCGACCTGAGGCATTCTGCTGAGCATCTGCAGCTTTTCACTCTTCGTGTTTCATCGCGTGGACGTCGAGCGACCACCGCCATGAGTTCAGCAGTTGTGCTGCGCGATGAGACACAGCGTCGCGAGAATAAAATGAAAAATCCATCAGAAAAAGGGATAAACATACCAAGATAAAGAATCAGAATCTTCTATTTTCTTTGACGTTTTGGAACTCGCTGAATCGGTTTCTAATTTTAGCGCTTGCCGTGCGCCGGAATTTCCCTTGAGTTTCAGCGCCCAGCGATACGCATGGCGATTCCCAAGGAGTCTGCCATATCGCAGTAGCCCTGCCGTTATATCCCTGCAGTGGAACATGGGCACTTTCAGAAATTCATCTTGTTGGGCCCTTCTCCAATTTCATGGTTCCAAACAGCACAGTATCCACTCCACCTGTCCATCCGTTCATCTGTCATCCGCATGACGAAACCTTCCAGCGCTGAGAAAAAAAGGAAATCGATCTGCTGGGTCCACATCAAACCAGTGGTTGGCCCATGTGTTACTGGGGTATATCTCATAACTGGATAAAAATGGTTCATTTTAAGCAACTTAGGTTCAACTTAGGATGCCATATCCAAGATATCCAATGGCAAAAAAAAGGAACATATTTTTCGCCATCCAAGTCTTGGGGAAGTAACTTTGCCCGGAAGTTCGCATTCCTCCAAGATACCCTCATTTTCAGGTACCTCAAACTAGATTCACAACTAAGCAACGGTTTCTAGGGGGGTGCTTTTTCTATTCTGAGATGGACGAGTTTTGATTGCCATCCATACATGTTTTTCCCTCTATTTTTGTTCGCAAGAGTCATTGGCACACCTTTTGATATGTCTTACCACTCGCAGGTATTGATTGCCATATTTACCGCCACATCAATTTCCGCACTGATTACCACATACGCACACACATGTAGGTACACACATATACACATATATGAATATATACAAATATATTACCACATCAATTTTCATATTAGTTTCGCTATGAATTGCCACCGTGTCATACCAATCTCCCAATTTTTCTTATCACCAGCCGTGCCATAAGTGCCATGGCACTTCAGCGTTTGGCGACGCTGGCGCTGCTGTGTACTGCAGAACCGAGTCAAGCGATAGAGTGGCCTTGGTTTATTCATTGGATTGGTAGGGAAAACCCCGTAGTCAATGGGAAAATATATGGTTTCCGGTTAAGATTTTCTCTTAAACCAATCCATTGCTCTATGGTTGGCAACTTTTTTTCGACTTGAGTTTCAGTGGGGTGAAAGAACTTTATTTTTCCCTTCCAAGTGGGGTTTTACAGTTATAAATTGTGACGGAGTTTGATCAACAAACCGAAATATTGAAGGCTTTACAAAAGATGTTGTTCTTTGTTTTGCTTGGGTCAAAATAGAGGAATATAGGAACACATTGATTTTCCTCTTTGCAGATGGGTCAAATGGCCAACAGATTGCCGTTGAGTCACGTCAGACTAGATCCATCTAGATTCCAGGGATGATGGTAAGCTCATGATTGGCAATTTGGTATGAAAAAAAGCTGGAAGATCCGACATGGGATGATTTATACCATGGTTTATATCATTTATACCATTTATGATCATATATCTATTTATGATCATTATATGACTAGGATGGTAAAATCCTTGAGTAAAATTATATCTATTTATACCATGATCATTATCCTCAGGTAAAATCACGGATGACTTCCCACTTCCCCACAAGGTCGGCCGTGCTGCCATGCCTGGCCGTGCGCGCCGGCAACGTCTCCGCCCTACGCGCCGCGCTGCGCACGGAGCAGCTTGGTTTGGTGATCTTCACCAGGACCAGCAAAAACTATGGTTTATGGCAGGTATAACCATAGTTTAATGATAGTGATAATAATATACCATAGTTATAACCATAATAATAGATAATAATAGTTTTAAACCATGATAATAATGATTGTAACCATAATCCACCAGGTATATGGGACTATAACATAGTTTAATGATAGTGATAGATAATAACCATACTTATAGTTACTAAATGGATTATAGATGGGTTATAATCACCTTTGATAATACCATAGTTTCATGGGATTATAGTGATTATATGGGATTATAGTGATTATAACCCATCTATAATCCATTCATAACCCATGAATGGTGATATAACTATAGTTAATGGGGCTTATAAACCAACTTATAACTGGGGGGCACCATCCTGTGGTAAACGATGTTCTTTTGTGGGGGCAAGTTTGAAAGAGAAACTGTTTTCTCTTTTTTTGGGAAGGATTGCGCCTTCAGCGGCTCTATTTCACGAAGTGTTTGGAATCTCTGGGGTGGATGGCCCTTCCTGACCTGTCAAACCACCCTGTGCTTGGGACTGTTCCTACGGTGGGACGCGCACGAAGAATTCATTTCACCCCGAATCTACCCATGAGGAAGACCAGTCCATAAAGGTTGACCAGCCGGTTTCAGAATTGCTTCAGTTAGTTTTGGGGACGGTTTTGCTGGTCCAAAATGCTAAATTGAATGACAGGTATCGTCCCTTTTCAGTTTCACGGTTGCTCATATTTTATTGTTTCTCCGATGATCTTCCCATGACATTCCGATGTTCCAATGTTCCCTGGTTCGCTGGGAAAAAACCCAGGTCGGTTCTGCAAGAAATTGACTTGCGCATCTGCATGGGCAAATGGGTGAGACGTGCCCTGCTTCACGAAGCTGCCTCACTAGGTGCGGTGTTTCCATGGAGCTATGGGTGGTTTAGAATGGAAAATCCCAAACTGTTCAGGAAACCTCCGTTTGCGGATGGTATTTCCAATGATTTCCCATGGAAAATAGCTGGTTTTGTAGTCAATACTATTGGAGACTTTCCATTTGCAGCTTGGAACATATCCAGAGGGCACGTGCAATTCTGGATGCATAGTCAAAGTTGGACACCTGTAACAAGTTGGCCATGTGTCACAAAATCAATCGACCATTTTTTCAGATTGAGCGCGCAATGGCGGAAATTTTCACACCAGCCACTCAGCCACTCTGGCAGAAGCCGTTCTGCACATCAACTCTTTTTTCAGAGACTCAAGATATTCATAGATTTTTAAGTTCGAATGGTTTCGATATTAGCGAAACCCGGAAACTAACTGTTGGTTAGATCCCATTCTATCCCATGATATCTTCCCCGCGCGAGGCCAATTGGAAGCGACCAAGTTACTGCTGGACAAAGGAGCCAGAGCCTTTTGGCGTGGAACCTTCGGAATGATACTTTTATTAATACTGAATGATGTAATAGTATATTGGGAATAGTAATGGTTATCCGGTAATAATTATGATTATTATTATTATTATGATTATTATTTTATCATTGATGATGATATTTTTGCATATTTTAGCAATAAGGAATGATACAATGATATATTGAAAATAAATGATGGTTATCTGGTAATAATTACAACTGATAATAATATTGCCCCTGATGGTACTAATGATAATGATAATAATCATAATGATCATGAGAAGAATAATGCTCTTGATAAAATAAGTAAGAACAACATAGAATATCAACAACAATGGCAATATTGAAAGTGACATTTAGTAGAACAACAACAATAATCTACGGGGAGGATATGGTGGAAATATCGGCATATTTGGAGGAGAACATGGGGAGATATTTCAGTTTCATCGTGATTCATGATTCAAAATGTTGGGGTATAAGCCCTCAACAATTAGAAACCGGGTACGGGTCAAAGATTACATCTTCAGGCGTTGCCTGAATCAGGAAATTTGACTTATAAACCCAAACAGCGAAGCAGAAGATCCAATTTACGACATGGATCTTGACGACGAGAATCGCTAGGATGGATTTCCATTGCGGGGGAAGCTCAGTTGGTTGCTGTTGATAAGAAAGGTCCAGATAGGTTTGTTTGCTTATGACAGGTAACTAGTGTAATTGGATCACACAGGCAAGTTCGTTCTAGAACTGGTACAACTGGGGGCTATGGTAGATATATCGGTAGTTCACTGGTTCATATTGAACACACACAGCTGAAGAAGATCCCAGTGACGCCTTCAAATGGGATCTGTGCCGATTTGGGTAACCCCAAAAAGATGCAGAAACGATCTTCATCCATTTCTATACCATATTCATTTCCAAAATAGTGGTATACCTCCCAATATTCATATGAGTCTTGTTTATAGAATGTATGACTCATATATCACACACACATATATATATATAATCACATATATATATATATATATATATATAATCATACATATATATAATCATATATATATATATTTATACTCATATATATATATCACACACACATATATATATATATAATATGATATATATGTTTCTTGTCTGCACTTTGGGGCCTGCTCAACAGCTCCCAGGTAGACGTGGAGGATGGCGACGGCTGGACGCCCCTGGCCACAGCCACCCACGAAGGTTTCCATCTCCACATGGCAAGTGAAATTGGAATGACAATCCAGATGAAAGTAGCTCAGCTACCCTAGTTTTAGAATGTTTTAGACACATGACCCAAAACCATATTTTTTGGCTTTTGATATTTTTTCATGGGAATATCAGAATATCTTACTCAACACGTTTTTTTTTGAATGGTGGAATCAGGAAATCAAAACTTGTTGGTAGGTCCCAACTCTTGGTCACATCACGAGATCCAGAGGGTCCCAAGACAATCAATCTGAAACGTTGTTGATGAACAACTAACAAACTATGATCGAAATTAGCTGTTTGTTTGCTCACAAAAATTCACTGATTTCGGCTTCAAAAAGCCATCCCAGTTTTGTTGCTCTGTTTATCCTCATCTCCAGGTTGATCCTCCTATTTCCACTCAACCCATATTGTGGCAATGAACATCATCACCATGACTCCACGTTTCATCGTGACTTTTGCTGTTCAAGATGGTCATTTCCCAGCTGTTTGTTTTTTACAGTATCCCTTTGATATCTGCTTAAAATCTCGGGCATTCTCCCTTCACCTACTTTATATGAGAAAATATCCAATGTTTGATATAACCAAAAAAAAACATAAACATTTAGAATGGCATTCGCATCTACCAGAACTTCAGAAGCGACAAATTTGAGTGCTTGCAAACTATCTCAACCTCAAAAAATTCCCCATTCATCGCCAAACATAGGGAAAATCACCCATATTCAAAATGAATTTGCTAAACAAAGTCTCCATTTCTTCCAATTATTGATATATTTCCCAGCCACAGTGGAATCTTTGGCAGGTTTCCTGGCCACGGCCAATGTCCTTTTGGAGAACTTCGCGGACGTGGACCACCGGGCCTTCAGCGGCCAAACAGCGCTGATGCGGGCGAGCCAACAAGGCAATTTGAAAACCTGCGAATGGCTGCTGGCCAATGGCGCGTCATTGGACAAGAAAGACATCTATGGGAAGAGCGCCTTACTGCTGGCAGCTCAGGAAGGCTGGATCAGCATGGACCCGGCAAACATACCATGAATCCCCATGATAGTCAGTTGTTATGGATCAAAAATAGCAGATCTGGCAGACAATGCTTATGTACTTGGTAGCTACTTCATTCTCCTTCATGCTACTTCTTTGGGTTTGAGTCGCGACATCGGTCCTTTTCATCTCCCTCTACCAAACGCCACTTTGTTTTCATGCCACGGCAATCATATCATCTCTGCCACAACGCATGAGAAATGTGGCTGAAATAGCATCTCCCCACATGTTTCCCCACATGTTTCCCCACATGTTTCCAGCATTTTCCCCCACATTTCCCCCACATTTCCCCAAGGTTTTCGCTGCCAGGTCACCTGCAGGTCGTCGACCTGCTGCTGTCCAAAGGGATGAACCTCGAAGAGACGGACCCAAGCGGCTGGACTCCACTGGTCTGGGCCACCAAACAAGGCCGGGAGAGCGACGACCCCCGGAACACCACCTGAGGGAGGGGTCGGAAATCCCAGGGATTCCCGGTGGGTTTTCAAAAACATGGATGGTTTGAGATGTTGAAAAACTTGATGATTTTCTGGGATGATTTTAAACTTGCGATGGTTTTGGTGGGTTGGGATTCACCCAACATTTTGAGTCATGTCTGATCCTGAAAGGATATCCCTGTATTTCTTGGGGATCTTCACCTGTTTTGCATCATTTCAACTCATCTCAAAACCAGTTTTACCATCTCTCATCATTTTCATCCATTTGTTTATCCATGTTCATCCATTTTCATCCTTGTCTTGGTCCATTTTCGGATTTTTCTTCGAACTGACAGGGCACCAGGCGCTGGTGCGGCATCTGCTGGAGCAAGGCGCCTCGCTCCATTGGGACCACGAGGGCAACAGCCCGTTGCTGTGGCCGCTGATTTCAGGTGGGGCTGCTGGAGCTAATGAAGCCATGGCCCAGTCGAAATAGTGGATTTACCCAGCTACAAAATGGTGGATCTTTCCATAGTTTTGTAACAGTTTACCAGAGGGTACCACGGTTGGTATTGGTATAATAGGTATGTCTGAGGTGGTATATGAATAATAGTTGGTATATGTTGGTATACCATAATACCATATAATACCTGGTATTGCTAGTTACTCACAACTATGATACTATGACATGGTGGATTTTTCCGAATATGTTCTGATGGAGATTCAAGTGAGTTGAACATCGGGTTTCATCGACTACTGATCAGTGGATTCCATCCGTTCAGGCAACTTGCCAATGGTGAAGTTGCTACTGGACTATGGGGCTGTTGCTTGGTAAAAATCAGATTGTGTCGGCCCAGAAATATTGTGGTCATGCGGTGAGAGTTTGCGTGGTGATGGTTGTCCGAAATTGAAGCATTTCCCTGTGTTCGCACTCTCAGGCTGTTTTTTCGGCGGCATACTTTTAAAATTGAGATCTTCCAGTTTCCTACGAACAAACAAGAAGAAATATGTGCCCTTGCAGTGTCAGTGACCGCTGGCATATGACTCTACAATGCCAGAAATGCTCACAACTTCCAAACTTTCGCTGCCGATCGGTGCTCCCTTCCCCCCTATTTTCTGGGGACAGGTAGTTGGTTACAGTTATAGCTCTAACTTGATATAGTTCAATTAGTTCAATGTACATCCCAGCATTTTTCCCAGTTCTAGTTGAAAAAAGTGCAGACGTGGGATAATGGCTACATACCGTGTCATTTTCTCATCAGTGTGAGAGAGAGAGAGAGAGTAAGAGAGAGAGAGAGATATATATATATATATACGATTATTTATGTATGTATGTATGTATGTATATATATACATACATATGCGCACACCCTCCGGTAAACTAACATAGGTGCGGAAACCTAAAACCCAGAATTTGTAGATCATGTTCCTAGTTTTCTTACATGTCTTTTCCAGCCTTTTTTTTTTGTATGTGTTCTCCCAGTTGCGTCAGGATGTCTATCGCATCAGAGCCGATGGGCTGCCTCCCTACTTGGCCTCCGGGTCGCAGGAGCTCAACGACTTCATGCTGAGGAGAGGCGGTTTTTTCAAGCCGAGTTCGATGATTTATGCAGAACGCTGGTTTTGCATTCCTATATTCAATTACCAGAGGGTATGTATGTATATATATTTATATTTATATCCATTAATATATATATATATATATAAATCCAGCACAGTTCGGGTTTTATATCCAGCAGTCCAGCACAAAGTATCCTCTCATCACCGCCACTCGTCGCCAACGCTATAATACTTCCGGCAACGCTGGCCCGGTGAGCTCATCTGCAGGTATCGGTATATCTTGGCTATATGAGGTTTCCATAATTGGGGTACCCCAAAAAAACGGATGCTTTATAACGGAAAATCCTATTAAAATAGATGATTTGGGGGTTATATCTTGTTTGTTTCAATTATTTTTTCTTCAGGTATTTGGGGTGTACCTGGGTATGCGTCAAAACTATGACCATTCTATCGCCCACTTCAACATAGCTCCATATTTCTACCAGATGTTTGGGCCCAACTCAGAGCCTCGTCGATGAAGTCGTCGCGACTCAGGAGCAGATGGAAGGCTTTCTTCATGAATCCCTTGGTCGCTGGGCGAAGCCCTTGGGTGCACTTCCCGCTGTCAATCTTCGCAAAGATATACCATGCAGCCTGGGAAGTTTCGCCGTCTTTTTCCAGCCTGGAATGGATCAATCATCCCAGAGCTACCAATGAATCAACTCTTCCAATGGGACATCTCGCATTTCTAGATATCCCCTAATTTTCCCATCAAAGAATCAGATTTTTCCGCCGACCTCCATTCAAAACTCGCAGCCAGGTAGCCCTGTCCTTCTTCGGTGGCTGCTTGGTGGGTGCTCTGGCAGCCTATGTGCAGCTGAACCATTCCGAGGTCTTAGGGCGTTTCATAGCACCGGCCTACGACCTCATCAAGAAGGACTGCAGCCCAAAGGTTCCTGCTGTAAATGGGTCCACCCACGAAGACAGAAGATGATTTTATCAGGTGTTTCACTTATGACATATCACTTATGACATATCAAAAAATATCAAATGTGACTTTTTTTCCCCGGTTTCCCCCGGGGAATCCTAAGAACTTTGGCCCGCAAGCCGCAGCCAGGAAGAGCAGTCAGTGCAGCGGGTGAAATCCCACGCCAGCAGCCCTTCGGCGCGGAGCCACTCCGTCCGCAACAGGCTGTGGCGTGGTTTCGGGTGCTTGACAGGGTGGAAAGCGTATGTGGCAACTCCAAAAACACAGAGTTTTTTATTGAAGATTGAAAGATGGACTGTTTATAGAAAGTTGTTGTTGTCATTTAAGATTCTCTTGTTAAAAACCAGTTCCGAAAGAAGCAAATCCTCCCTGAAGTGGCCAGGATTCAGATCCGTTCAGCACGCACCCAAGATGATGATCAGCACCCACGAAACATAGGCAATGGACCAATGGATGCCGGCCATGGAAGATTCCTTTGTAAATGCATCCCATCCCAAAAGAAACATGGAGAGTTTACATCCAAAAATGGCGAAGTTCATCAGTCCATCCCTGAAACTTGACTCGCCAGGGCCGAGAGTAACACGTCCTCAGTGTTGTCCTTGGAGGTTCCCGTGGAAGATGAGACATGGACGCTGGAAACAAAACTGCTGCAGGATGCGGCTTTGAAGATAGCGTTCAGTTGACATAAGTGGCTTTAAGTCTGGTTTATGGTAGATATGGGTATGGATCAATACCTATTAATACCATTTTTAGTGGGATGAACATCCATTTACCAGCTATTTTGATGTTCACCAGGGGGATAGGGTTTTGACACACTGCCATATAAAGATAGTTGGGGTTATAAACCAACAACCATCACTAAGCGAGCACCATCCTGTGGTCTTATGGCGGTTTTATGGGAATATCATTGGTGCTGATGGGAATGAGAAATTCAGCATCCATAGCTGGAGGTACCGTACCATATTCAGCATATCCCCCACAGCCCTTGCATAGACCATATGGTAGGTACCTCGAGGTTTCTGAAATGGCCATAGAATTTCACGGTATTTTTTTAATAAATGGGAATATAGTGGGGGCATAACATGATGGGAACATCATTGGGATATCATGATGGGTTTCAAGCAATCCCATAACAAGCTACCCTTTGGTAATGAAACATGGCTAGCTGAGAAATGTCCGAAATAACTGGGCAATGACATAATTTTCCCTTGGCATGTTTGATTACTGTACCAGGTGATCACTGGAGGGTAATACAACAGTATTTCCCAGAATTCTAGTGAAATATGTTGGCTGTATTCCCAGAGAGGGGGGTATTTAATATTTGGGGGATGAGATAATTTTCTGGAAAGTGTCTATTCCTCTTTGCAATGATAGTCCCAGTTAGCAAGAAAAGGGATGAGCTTGCATAAACAAACAGACACTAACATTGTAGAAATGGTTAAAACTAAATGTGCGTGTGTGTGTGTCGTGTATCTTGCTGGTTATATCAAGTGTGCCCGAAAAGCCTTCCTTTATATATCTTCTGCTGTCACGAGTCACACATATTACTATTTCCCCGCATGTTCCCTCATCTTAATTCACCAACAATCAGAAAGAGCATCATAATCATAATAGTATAAACCAAGCCCATGTAACTCCTATATAAACCCAGATTTTTTCCTGTCTCATGTTATTGCCGGGAAGTTTCCGCATGATTTTCCACATCTCAACCCGTTTGTTCGATTTATAGCCCACCTTCTTAGTTATATATATTGATAGTTTTTAACATCATGCCCATCGCCTAACTTCTCCCCATGATTCCAGCTCAATCCTTCCAACCTCCTTCCTATCAGAATAGTATCGCCCCACGAAAAAACCCACAAACACCAGGCCAAACCCCTATAAATCACATCTCAACCCATCTTTTCAATTTTGTCCCCATATGTGTGTCCCTTTTTCCCAAGCCTTCCCCATGTTTTTCCCTCCCAAGGAAGGAGTACCTGGAGTACCTTTGGCCGCAGTTCTACCACGGTGCCTTTCTCAAAACCGCTGAGTTCCAGACCTCGCTACAGCTCTACGGCCAGATTGTTGAGGTGGAAGCGACCGCGGTGATGTTTTGCACCTCGGCGGCGGGTTGATTTCTTATCAGTCATATTATTGAAATATGTGTACATTTATGATTGTTTATTTATTTATGTATTTATTGATTCATTTGTTTATTCTAGGTGTGTTAATCGTTGTTTATCTATTTATCTTGTTGTTACTATTATCATTTAATAATGTTTAATCCATTTAACTTGTTGTTACTATTGTATATTGTTGTTTGTATTATATTGCTGTTGTCAATAGGTGCTATAGTTTCGTGATTTTCTTTGATCATCAAATCTCACAGAAAGTGCCGAGATTTCAACAAGCTGTGATATTTTGAACTAAAAAGGTGACTAAATAGCCATTAAAATTGGGGATGTTATTGTCAAGTCTCAGTTTATGGCACATTGTGGTTCCCACAATGGGCGGGTCAATGAGTGAAGGTCAATGGGTGGGTTGAATGATTGACAAAGATGAGGCCATGAGCCACCAATGACCAGGAAACCAATTGGGAGGGTGATGCTCAGAATCCCAGCTGAAACCGCCATCCACTGGTGAGGTGTCGATCTGGTTTGTGGAACAAGAATTTGATCCCCTTTTACTGCCATCGAATTCCTGTTTTGGGAAAACCATATCACCCTCCTTTACCATAGAATCTGCACCTGGAATTTTCCGGGTGCCGTTTAGGGTCCGGGGTCCAGGTTTCGGGCTGCTGGCGGTGCGGTGGATCCTTTGGCTTCCGCTGCACTTTTTCCTCTTCGCAGTGCCCTGCGTGCAGCACTGGAAACTGCAGGTCTTGCGGGAGCCTGCCTTGCTGGTGGCGAAACTGCCTGGCCTGCCAGGTAAAAATGGGAGAGGGATGGTGGGATGGTGATTTCATGAAGTTTTTGAGTCGATGGGATTTTGGGGGGTTCCGAGTTTGAGACAAACCCTCACAACTACGGATCAAGTGGAAATGTGTTTTGGAAAGGTGGCATTGAAGTACTTTATTCCTCTCGGGCAATCAGGAAATAGCTACCGGGTAGGGGTAGTTTTTTGGTTTGGCGGTGCTGAAGTACCCCTCCCGCAATCAGATGAAGGCAATGGACGAACCATTTTTGTTAATGGATTGATGCACAGCGGGGAAATTTCCATTTTGATTACCAGAAGGCACCTGGTGGGGTCAGATTTCCACAGGGTCTCCAAGGGTTTTGGAGGACATCGCGTCTTTTTTTTTGAATGCCACTTGCCTTAAATTCCATGGTTCCCATCTCAAATTTTGGTCAATTTCCACAGATGTTTTTCCTGCCGATCTGCAGGCATCCTGTTGATGCTGCGCTGCGTCTTCCTCTGGGGCCTCCTCTTTCTGGTGGCCCGGCCGAGCAGTTGCGACTGGCCCAGCTACAGCAGTTGGGCCAAGCTGCTCTGCAGCGATGGGAGCTGGTTCCAAGGGCTGCAGGATCCGCAGTGGCCCCAGCTGCTGATGAAACAAATGACTTGGCGGAGGCAACATGTGTCATCCGTCACAGGCGGGGATGGGATGATGGGGGTGATGATCCCCAGTTCGAAACAGCATTCGAAACTTCCCGCTGTGAAATGAACCAACATATTCAAACGGGTGTTTTGATGACTCTTTTCATGACCCCTGGATCTTGGGAATGGGATGCCTTTTTTTGGGAGCTTGTGTTACATCATCACTGGTGTTACATGGGTTCTCGGTTCTCCCATTTGCGCTTGTTACCTCCAGGTTTCATGAGCCTGTCTCTGGGCGTAAGTTTCTTTGCCTATTTGATTTCCTTGGCAGAGCACACCTACCAGCCGAAGAAGCGCTTGTCCGCTGGCAGGAATTGGAAGAAAATGGAGGGCAGAACTTGTCGCCGAAAATCGTTTCGCCAAAAACATCGGGTTTCCTTCTGAAAGTTGACTGCTTTGATGCCACAGGTCTTTAAAAACAAAATAATTGGAGGTTGGGCCAGGTTGGGAAGTTTAATGCTTTAGTTCCGGTCCATCAATAGCCTATCTACTAACCAGCTATTTATTCTATTCTTCCTTCGGCTATCTATGATAGCGAAGAACCACCCCATCCGTTTTCTTCGGGCCCCCGAACGTGGAGCCAAGTCTTGGGATGCCAAAAACATGAGTTTCGGATGGTTTTCTGGTCGAATTTATGTGGAAAACTGGTGAAAAACCCATCGACGTTTTAGTAAAACACATTTGTTGGTGGAATCAAAGGCTACAGGAAAAGGTTGGTGAATGGTAGCTTCATGGATTAATGTTTGAGTTGCGCCAACAGTAGCAGAGGCACTCAGCTCAAAATGTGCTCATGGGGGGATGTCCAAATCTCATTCCAATCTGTCGGTGTGTTGTGTAAAAGCATGTGAAAGATGATTTTTTTTTTGGTGATACTAAGAAATCCTGCACCAGTTGGTAACTATAGGTAACACGAATCATTGTAATTAATGCGGTTATAACGGGCACAAGCTTTAGCTAGCCTCCGTTCGCAAGCCCCTGTAATTATTTTCAGGAATATCCAATCAGGATTCTTTCTCTGCCATGTCAGCCTCACGTACAATTCAAGCAGCATCCGTCTTCTACTTGGACAACCTTTTGGCGACCGCTTCTGCACTATATACCAGCTCCTGCTTGTTGTTCTGGCTACATTTTTCTACATGGACATTTTCTCCAATCACTATTTTCTGGATTTGTCGTGTTCAACTCCTTTTTCAAGGCTGTGGGCGACGCCTTGCACAGTCTCTTCTACATCTCATTCTCCGAGTTTGTTGGAACCAGTACCAATTCAACCATTTCTTACTTGGTCTCATTGTGTCTCGTTTCGGTTGCATTCTTCTCCGGCTTGCAATTCCAGCGAATTTTCTACTTCATCGACATTTTCTCCACGCACATTTTTCTGGATTTTTCACATTTCACACCAAGATGAAGACAAAGGAGGAAGTCTTCCACATCAAGTCCTACTTTTCACCCCCTTCTTTTGCTGGAATGTACGCTCCTGGTCATTCTGTACTGAAGGGGCCGTGGCAATTTCCCTTTCCTGTTCTCGCGGGATTGAAAGTCCCCGTTTATAAAGTGAAATTTGTTATAACTTATAACGATTTTTTTTTGCTTGGAGGCTACCACCAGGAAGCTCTTATCATCAGCTCCGACCACACCATACCACATCACAGGTGGCAAATTTTTATTAAGCCCTCTCCACTTCAATTTTAGGGGCCAAGACAAAATTTTCCTTCTAGCAGCATAAACTCCATTGCCTTGCAGCTAAAGCTCGCAGGGGCCGCCAGAGGCGTGCCGGGAGACCACGGTCACTCTATCGTTGTTACTTTCTCCCTTTTCTCGTTCTACCCTCCAAAGCGAGAGACAAGTGGTCACGAACCCTGCTGTGCGTCACGGGACCGATCTCCTTGTGCATATTTCTCCTTTGTGATTATTGCTTCTCCGTCGTTTCGTTGGTTTTGGGGTCCACCTGCACAAAACCATCGGGTCCCGTGTTATAGGTGCTGGTTAGTAGGTTTTGGTGGGACGATTTTTTGGGCGCAAGAAGGTTGCCTTAGAGCCAATGTGTATAGCTATTAGAATCTGAAGCATAGTTGGTCTTATGTCAGGTAGAAATGACGGAAGCTGAGACGCAGGCGGAGTTGGGTTGGACATCAGGACGGTTTGCACGGTTGGTGTAAGGCAGACGTAAAACAATGGGGAAGAAATCGTAGTTAGGGGAAGAAAAGGTTGTTAGGGGAAGGAAGAGAGAAAAGGTGCGTGCAGTTCGGACTAGAGTTAGGACACTCAGAACTATAGCTGTGCAATTCGAAGCGTAGATTCGAACCAAGGTTGACAACTAGGACGAGCAGAACCATGGCTGGTCTCATTTAACTGCATTGCAGGTCCTTGCCCGAAGAAAGCGAGAAGGAATGAGTGCAGCCGACCTGGAGGCGGAGATGCGGTGGACAGACAGTGTTGGCAAAACAAGTGGAACAAACAGTTGTGAGTTGAAGGAAGAGAAAAAGAGGACGCGAGAAGAAACGCACGCCAGGCTGATAGAGGCGGGGAAATGCACTCCACATGTGCAAAGCGTGGCAAGCAGGGAGTAGAGACAGAGTAGAAAGCGGAAGAACGACTTGAGAGTGGATGGTGTCTGGGTGATGCAGGGTGTGAAACGCAGAAAGGCTGCGGAAGTACGGATGCCCAGGTGAAAGCACTGCAAGTTGTTTGATTGATGCGCAAGGCGTATCACGACGGATTGAAGTTAAATCGGGTTTGGACTAGAGAGGGTTTGAAACGTGTCAGCTGAAGCAGCATGCAAAAGAGTCTGAAGCAGACGGGCCATGGGGGAACACATGTGGATTTGAGCCTGTGTGCTCAGGCGGCCCAGGCAGTGGCGCAGGAGGCGGGAAACTAGCTGAACGGCAGCAAAAGTGGAACTTTAGAGTGGAAGAGTGCAGGCATGTAGTAAAGAGATGTTGAATTGGCAGCGGAAATCAAGTGAGTTTATCCATTGTGATGGGGTGTGTGTGGTGCTGAAACTGGAAAGAGTTCAAAGATGCCACGATGTTTCGTGATCAGTGCTGGGAGGTGGAGTTGCGAATCCAGGAGGTCTTGAAGCCCAGAGGGGGAAGAATGCAGACGCAGAGAATATGACGGAAGTGTTTGGTGGTGAACGTGAATTGAACTTCCGGGCAAGAGTAGGAGGTGTTTGAAAGTAGCATTGTGACTGATGGAGTGCCTTGCGGGCCAAGGAAGCGAGATGGTTCTTGCACATGGCAGGAGCGGGCTCTTCCTTGGACGGCCCGTATTACCGCTCCGAGGAGATGGAACAGAATGCGCGCCCAGTGCACCTTGCCTGCAAAGGTGTAGATTTGAAGCCAACGTAGTTTGTAGAGCAGCTTCCAGAGGCGGAGGGGCAGATGTCGTTGCTGGAGACACGGTGTTTGGGCTTGAGCCAGTTTGGAAAGAGGGCCCCTTGGAAAAAAGCCGCAGATTCAGCGGAGAAGGGACTGCAGCCTCAGGTATCGACATGCATTCCCTGGGGCCAAGATCTACTATGAAGCAGGGTGCGGGGCCGCAGCGTTGGAGTGAGTGTACTAGTGGTCGTTTTAGTACTAAAACAGCAATGCTTTGACTTAGGATTAGAGTTTATTGATGTCTATTGATGCATATTCGGTGCAACAACCAGGGTTCGGTGAAATTTTGGGATTTAGTGAATAGGATTGAATTGAGACAAGCATGGTTAAAATGGAATGATTCGGGGCTATCCCCCTAACTTAGTATTGGAACAACCATGGTTTGAGCATCTGGGATCCGCTATGACTCAGGAAACCCGAATCAATGTACAACCATGGTATACCATATGATTAGAGGTGAAATAAGGACCATGTTTGTACCCTTAAGTGCGCACCTAAGTATGCAGTGTATGATTCATACCACATTCTTGGGGGGTGAACAGCCTTGACCAGATTGTGACCGATGTTCTGAGTTGGCTTGGCTATGGCCGATATCCATAGCCATTTTTGCTGAATGAAGATGATGAATGTGGAAGAGTGCCCATCTAGATCATCGGCCAATGCTTTGGGACAATCCAGAGAAGAGACTGTGGGCTTCCAGAGACCTGGATTAATGCAGTGCATTAAGTCAGGACGTTGCCAATCCAAATTTCGGGTATGACTAAGCAGAAGCTGCAAGAAGCATCAATCAGATTATTAGTGATAATGGACTGTTGTATCGACTAAAAACGCATGAGCCAACCACCAGGAGTCTCATCAACCAAGCATATGGCATGTGGCCACATAGTCACAAGCATATTTGGTGCGAACGGCGTGTGAGAGTGCCAAGAGTGGGTCCAGACTCCTGAGGCAGTGGAAAGCGAAGCACGAAGCCGCAATGGCCGAGGCGGAGGAGGATGATGGGCCGTGGCCACCGGAAGGCGTGCGGGCTGAGTAGGTGGCAAGTGTCATTTGGTTTGGAGGGTCCGGGAGTCGAAGGCCAAAGAACAGGACGATGTTTTGCAGAGACCCAGAGGGTAGGTGAACTCGGAGGCTTCGGTTACGAGTGTTTGGCGGTAGGCAGTCAGCATGGGATCTTGTGACTGTAGGGGGGACAGCAGCAGAGGGTGGTGTGTGTCAACGGGCCCGCGGCGCAGGATCCTGGAAAGGGAATGCAGTTCTTTCCAGGATCTCCACTGGGGAGAAAGAACGAGCACTTTTGCAGGAGGCACGTTCGAGCATTGGGGATTCGGAGATCAACATCGTACTTGCAAGTCAAAAAGCTGAGGAACTTGTGGGTGTAGGCCTTCAAGTTTGCTAAGTATTGCTCTGTCATGTACTTCAAGCATGTTGCGAATGGAATCGACCCCCATGGAATTGCTGGTCACCTCGAAAGCGTGAAAAGCCGGAGATGTTGTAGCAAGCAAGGCAGAAGTGACCTCGCAAGTGCTGCGGACCTTGGAGGCGGATGTAAGAAGGGCTGCAGGCCTGCTGCAACAGGCGAGGGGGAAGTGGGCAGAGGCATCCGCCTCAAAATTTCCTCTACAGAGTCGCAACAGTCAACCTGGGGTGAATGGTGTTATTCAACCCCTACTTTTTCCCGAATGCGTAGCAAGGGTTCCCGTTTCACTCTGGGGGTCTGGGGGTTGAGGGTGTGTTCGCTCGACGTTGCGTTTGTGGTCGCAACCGTTCGCAACCGTCCGCAACCGTCCGCAAC
>Ga0126342_10006752_pt1 | contig 20410 bp, 21 predicted proteins | sample Cyp1metagenome_FD_92528 | JGI IMG/M metagenome (GOLD analysis project Ga0126342, IMG submission 92528) | Coral microbial communities from Lord Howe Island, Old Settlement Bay, Australia - Cyphastrea 1 metagenome | ecosystem: Host-associated > Invertebrates > Cnidaria > Coral ...
ACATACGTCATGCTACGCCGCTGTACGTTCTCATGCACTTGCACACATACGTCATGCTACGCTGCTGTACGTTCTCATGCACTTGCACACATACGTCATGCTACGCTGCTGTCCGTTCTCATGCACTTGCACACATACGTCATGCTACGCTGCTGTACGTTCTCATGCACTTGCAGATCGTAGGGCGGGTGTTAGGTGGATGGTTATGGATATGTAAATGATGATGATGATGGTGATGGTGATGATGATGATGATGATGAAATTGCTCCTGATGCTGAAGTTTCGTTTTTCAGCGTTTTGTGGTCCCCCCTGTAAAATGTTTGAAAAGTGACAACAGCGGGGGCCTCCTCAGATGCCCGGCACCTAGTTTTTGACGGTCGGCTCATTTGCTAAGTTGGTTCACCTGATGTAGTTGAATGTTCACTGCTCAACAAGCTGCAAATAATGTAAACCTACATTGGAAGCAAACGGAGTTCAAGATTGCACGGGGCTCTTGCTGCTATTGTTGCTGTTGCTGTTGCTGCTGTTGCTGCTGTTGCTGCTGTTGCTGCTGTTGTTGCTGCTGCTGTGCTGCTGTGCTGCTGTGCTGCTGTGCTGCTGTGCTGCTGTGCTGCTGTGCTGCTGCTGCTGGTGGTGGCTGTTGGTGGTTGTTGTTGGTTGTTGGTTGTTGTCGTTGGTTGTTGTCGTTGGTTGTTGTTGTTGGTTGTTGTCGGCAGTTGGTTGTTGTTGGCAGTTGGTTGTTGGTTGTTGGTTGTTGGATGTTGTTGGATGTTGGATGTTGGATGCTGGACGATGGTTGTTGTTGTTGTTGTTGTTGTTGTTGTTGTCGTTGTTGTTTTGCCTATTGTGAACGCTCTTGATTTCAGGTACTTTTTGCAGGCCGAAGAGCAAGCTGTCCCAGCTGTGGACACTGACAGTTTTTCATCTCAGGCGGATCGGAGTTCTGGAGTTCTGTATGCAGAGAGTTGGTTTCCAGGCCTCTAATCGTCATGCGTTTGATTTTTTGCAATGTATTGAATGTATTTGAATGTGTTGTCTTCGGTCTATGTCGTTTGCTGATGCCGTTGCCCCTGCAAGACTTAGCCTACTTCCAGCTTGACCTTTGACATGTGTAGGGCTCTGCGGAAGACCATGCTCAGGAGCCAGTCCGGTCCTTGGTTTTGAAGGTGAGTGAGAGGACGAAAACAAGCCAAATCTAAGCTACCATGAGCCAGTTATGAATTTGACGTATACAAAACACATGTATATAATTGTGATGTGTGATTTGATTAAGATAATGATGCTGAACGTGCATACTATATGCATGTGGATATATGCATATATTTAAATATATGTATATGTATATATATATGTATACGCAGATAAATAGATGATCCGTACAATATATGTACAGTGTACAGATGTTCTACATGTATGTCTATCTATATATATATCTGCATAGAAGGGAGAACAAAACAACTATACATACATAGAACAACTGCCTCACACGTTTGCAGAGTGAAACAACGCTGCTGGTTTGTCCTTCTAGACACGGAGTTTAGCAGGAAGAGGTGAGAGCTCAAGCAGTTGATTTTGAAAGACACGTCCCAGTCCTCGTAAGTCCATTGCATTGAAGGAAGAGCTTGTACAAATAGCAAATTTGCCATGAGCTTGAAGATTTCTTGCCAGAAAGGAGTCCAAGCTAGAATTTGGTTTGTGGGGATTAAAACTAAGACGTTTCTTGGTTCCTGGCTGTGGTTTCTGGTATCCCCGGATTGCCTTCCGCTTCACATGTTTGCATTTTCTCCGCTGGCCATGCCTTTCAAGGCCAGAGAGGATGCCATGAAGGCAGCAGTGGCAGACTCTCGCGCAACTGGTCAGCACCTCAGTCACGCACAAGACGATCTCGTGGACGATCTCATGGACGAAGTCCGAAATTTCAGCTCTATGGCACTGGATGGTACTGGAAGGCATTGGATGGCAGTGGCACTGGTATAGAAAGTAAGGCAAAATTATGGGTATAAAATGGTATAAATATGAGAGTTTGATAGTTTGATATTGAATTATGCAAACATGACCAGGGCGTATATACACAGTACCTGTATATAGTGAACAAGTAAAACAGTAGACAGTGGAATGCACCATCGACGCCGGATGCATAGATCCTTTCTGAAGTCTCAAAAGTCTCAAATCAAACAGATTGAACAGATCGACAGATCGAAACAGATTGCAACTCTTTGTCGAAGGAGGGATTTCGCCGTTTCTCTGAGTCTCTGACCATCCCTGACCCATCTCGACTCCAGGCTCTGCCGTCTCAGAAAGCTGTCAGGGCTCTGAAGTTTCCGAGAACTGGCCAGGCGGATGGTGAGATATGAAGAGATTGCGGTGAGTAATCAGAATGTTTGAGAACCCAAAGCCGACCAAATCCGACAAGGAGAATGCGGGACAGAAGTTGATCTTGGCTTCGACTTGAAGCTTCCCCCTTTTCTTGAGGCAAGGATGCAGTTGTTCAATTGCATGTGCAGTCTATTTGCACTGCTGAACAATGCTTGTCAAATATTCCAAACTGAAGATAAGGAGGACGCCTCTACTCGGAGATAGAAGAGAGACTGCACATCCAAGAAAAAGCACAAACAGACAAGCCACACCTCTGTGAGTTCTGTCCCTTCTAAGATTCCCAGGACATGTATGTTGACGAATCAACGAATCCCAGTTTTCTCGTCCCAGGACATGTTGAAGCATTGTTCTGGCATTGATTGCTGAGAAGCGGAGCGAATCAACTCGGAAGGAGCTTGGAGTCGCAGAAGGGCTCGGAATGACCCCCGCTGCACCTCCCTGTACCATACAGATCGGGAAGTCAGCTCTGTATCATAGCAAAGACTTCAACGTTGCATGCAGGACTTTCCAGGCAGTGTCGCTGCCGCAAAACATAAAAGATTTTCAAAACATCGAAGATATCAAAAACTGAAGTTGCTTTATGTTGCAGTTGTACTTGGAATAAGCCCAACTCAACGTTGAACTGCAGATGCAGAAGCATTCGTACTTGTCAGAGGTCTGCCAGGCATCCAAACAACACTGCTTGAGGTCCCATGTAAAACGAAGCACGGGTAAAAATATGTTAAACAAGAACATTTCCACGCGATTGAGGCAGAAAGCCTCCCGGCCATGAAGTGCTCAAGACACTGGCGGGTCCATAAAAATGTGGTGTGAAGCTACTGTGCTGCATCACCGAGGACTCCGGGCCCTAAAGTGGTAGCGTCACGTTTGACCACGTTAGCACTTAGCTGCTAGGAGTGTATGAAGATATTAAGTGTAGAAACTTGGATAGCTTGGACAACTTGGTCAAGTAGAGCTGCAAAGAAAGAGAACTGCAGCTGTTCACACTCACCCAGCAGTGAAGAAAGACATGAACCTCTCCCACAAGCCAAAACTCGCAGCCCAATCATTCCACAGACTCAGCAAAGCATGTCAAGCATAGAGGGAGCTCAGATTTCTTAGAGAAAGCAAATCTCATTTGAGTTGGGGCTTCTGCTTTGTTTGCTGCCTTCTGGGTGGCCGGTCACTTAGCAAAGCTAGGCTTTTGGGCTTTAACATGCTTGAGTATTGAAAGGGTATTGTCTACAGCAGTTGGAATTCTTTGAACACAAGGTCTCGCATGCGCTTGCCGCCGCATCGGCGGGAGAGGTTTCAGCACTTTGCTTTGGAGTGGTCAAATGTTTGGTACTTGTAGCGTTTGCAAAGTTTCCACACAGACTAGAATGCTAGAAGCCTACTCCAGTATCTCCAATTCTGGTCAGACCAAGGAAGAAGGAAAACTTGGTTTTGAGTTTGACCCTTTTGACTTTTCTCGTTTGCTCTTTTGCTTCGCTGGCAGGTCGCCATGGGCAACAACCTTGCAAGACTTGTTTTTCAGCCTCCTCAGTCATCGCTCGCTTCTGAACTTCTGTAAGCTCGGGTTGATCAAAGATGGATCAAGTCTCAAGTTCATCCCAAAGACAAAAGCCTTCACAGCTGCTTTGAACAAAGGCGAAGAACTCAAGTTCTTGGCTCTGTCATGCTCTGTCGGTTTGGTTTGGAAATCCTCGCAGCTGAGGTATGGCAAAGATCCAAACCTCTTTTGGTTGACTACCTCCAGAGAAGAGGCGATCCAAAACGCCAGAGTGGGATAGACATGATAGACTGACATCGTGCCGCATCCCGTCCATCCTGTGACATGCGCCGAATCACGCGGGCAGTGGTTTTGGTGTAGGTAATCCCAGCCTTCTACCTCCGGAAGCCGGACGCCTTGTAGGGATCCCAGCTGCGTTTCGTCCTATCACAGCGCGTAGTTGCTCTTGAATCTTGAAAACAAACAGGAAACAACTATTGAACAATTGAATCAAAGGGCAAGTGGCAGATCAATTTTATCACCCACGGCATCCCTCACCAACATGTCGTCTCCCCAATGCTTTTTTGGAGAGCGTGCATTCTGACTGTCAACTAAGTTTCACCTTGCTCTTCAGTCACGGAAATGCAGAAGATCTCGGCCTGATCATAAGGTGCAGTGAATCAAACAGTGAATCATTTCTGTAGGATCCAACGATTGCGTATGTCTGCATGTGAAGCCACTGTGCACGAGCACTTCGCAAAATAATAAGTACACCCTTCGACAAGTATCTATCATTTACCATTTCTCGAAGCGCTGGCACTTGAGCGTTAACTTCCAATTTGAATGATTTGCCTTCTAATGTGGATGAAATGCTGGTCTTGGGTTGGTCCATCAACCAGTCGCTGAGGGACTCCAATATGACATAATACCAGATAGTGCCCGGCACGCGCCGGGCGAAAGTTTCGAAAATAGGACAGGGCTTTAAGAAATCAATGGCCTATAGGAGAGTTTTGCGATGCAGAAGCAATGAAGTATTGAAGTTGTGCGGTGCATCAACGAATGAGGAAATGGTGGTTGAGATGCCAATGAAATGACATGAAAAAATCTGTGCACAACTGAATAATGAACCAATGAATCTATGAACCAATGAATCATTGAATCAGTGAACTCATGTATCAATGAAGCAGCGAAGCAATGACTCAATGAGTCGACCAAACCAGTGAACCAATGAATCGATGAATCAATGAATCAGTGAATCAATGAATCAATGAATAGATGATTCAGTGAATCAACGACGCAATGAATCGATGATTCAGTGAAACAAGGAGTCAACGCATCAATGCGTGAATGATTTAGCGAGCCGATGAATCAATGAATCAGTGAATCCCTGAATGACTGAAGTAGTGAGTAGATGAATCAATGAATCAGCAATGATTCAGTGAATCAATGAAGCAGTGAACTGATGAATCAATGAAACGATGGCTCGGTGAATCAATGATTCGGTGATTCAGTGAATCAATGAATCATGCACGGTTGAACTAGAGAGTCGATGAGTCGATGAAACAATGGCTGAGTGAACGAGCGAGTTGATGTTGATGAATCACAATGAATGAGTGAACCAATGAACCAATGAATCACTGATTCAGTGAATCAATGAATCAGTGAACCAGACCGTAGCAAGAGCTATATTCGCATTTCAAAATGTTGAAAAATAGAGGTGTTCAGAGCACTTTTGGAAGATGAGGTCGGCAAAATGTGCACAAGACTGTGGCGAGGGCTCGGTTTAACAAAAAACGGGAAAAAAAACCATGTTCGGAATGGTGCGGAATCGTCCCCATTGTCAGCGCTGTGCGAACATTGGTCAATTCCCTGCGACGCTCCTGCTATGCGGCTTTGCAACCGTTTCTGACAGAGCGCGCGCCAAAGCGTAAGTGATCTTGTGACGCTCCTGGCAAGCGGGATTGCAGCTGGAGGTTGCTAAGCCGCTAAGCGCAGTGTAAACGGCTGCGCGAAAGGTAGTTTTTGACCATTGTGCTACTCTTGTGCTATGTGGGATTGCAGCCGGAAGCTGCTAAACACATTGTAACAGCTACGCGCAGAGAAGACTTGGGTTGCAGAAGCTACAGAAGAGCCAGCTGGGAGGCAGCTCAAGAGCAAGAGTAGCCCAGATAAGTGGCTGCTCAGCCGAGAGAGGACGCTCGGTGAAGAACCAGGAGAACAACGAAAAGTAGCTCGCGCATCCATCCACTCCTTTATTTTTTCATCCATCCATCCATTCATTCATTGGTTCAATGATTCACGGATTCATGGATTCACTGATTCACGTGCGCATTTTGCCGACCTGACGGGGCTGTCAGATTTTTTTAAACATCTTGAAATGCAAATATAGCTCTTGCTCAGTCCTGTGCGCTTTTTGTCGACGGCTCTGCCAGTTCGAGCCCGGCAACCGCGGAAACAGAGACCCACCAGCCACCTACCCCAAAAAACACAGGGTTTCGCGCCCGAGAGCGTTTTCATCTGCGAATTCCCGCGCTTCCGAACTGTTACACTTCCCAACTGCTTGATGATGGGTGGTTGACATGATGATGTGGTTGACGTGATGGTGGGAATCCTGGCCATGACAATCGTCCGTAACCCGGATGTTTTTCTAACTAAACTTCCTTCGAACACATACTCTCCAGTTCCCTGATATGGACGCTGAAAATTGAGAAAATGTACGCACGTACTATGTTAGTTGCTTTTCTTACTTTTGGCAGCTGTGGGCCGAGGGGATCCAGGGTTCACTTCTCAATGATTTGTTAACATAGACGGTTTTAGGTTTGGGTGTACAGCCTTGGCGGCATTCCCGGGGAACTTACCAAAAATATGAAAATTTGCAGTGTCCATGTTGGTGGACACTTTTTAGCTACTTTTTGGAGGACCGCGTCCTTGTTAGCTAATTCTTGTTGGTTTTTACCAGATGCACGTCCATGTTGGTGGTACGTTTTTTTGGCCTCCACGTCCACGTCAATGAGAGGGAGTGTAGTAGCATATAATACTGTGTATTTATATATACACACACATATGTACATTCACATACATACATATACAAACATACATACATACATGCATGCATGCATGCATGCATCATTCATTCATTCATTCGTTCGTTCGTTCGTTCGATCATTCATTCATTCATTCATTCATTCATTCATTCATGCATGCCATTCACGTTCATTCCATTCACATTCATTCACATTCATTCACATTCATTCCATTCACATTCATTCATTCATTCATTCATTCATTCATTCATTCATTCATTCAGTCATTATTCATTCATTCATCCATCCATCCATCCATTCATTCATGCATTCATTCATTCATTCATGCATGCCATTCATTCATTCATGCCATTCATTCATTCATGCCATTCACATTCATGCCATTCACATTCATTCATTCATTCATTCATTCATTCATTCATTCATTCATACATACATACATACATACATATATACCTGTGTATTTATATACATACGCACGCACACACAAACACATATATGTATATATATATATATATATATTCATGTATACACGCATACATATTATATGTATACATGTATATACATTGATATTCACAAACAAACAAACATATATATATACATACATATGTATACATGTATACATACATACATACATACATACATACATACATATGTATACATGTATATATACATACATACATACATACATATGTATACATGTATACATGTATACATACATACATGCATGCATGCATCATTCATTCATTCATTCGTTCGTTCGTTCATTCATTCACTCATTCATTCATGCATGCTTGGATGGATGGATGGATGGATGGATGGATGGATGGATGGATGTATAGAAAGAGAGAGAGAGAGAACTTGCAATCGGCACGTGAAATTTCTTCGCATGTTTTGCTTCGCATTTGATAACACTCTGGGTGCTAGGTATTTCAAAGACGTGTCCCATCAGCTTCATGTCAACGTGTTTTCCTATGAGTGTCTTGGCTGCAGTTTTCTGAACCATGTCCAGCGCATATACACTTATCCAAATTTATCCAAATTTATCCAGAGTCACTACCTTTCGACATTTGGTTGGTACACTGGTGGCCACTTGTCACTTAAGTGGTGACATGTTTTGTCCTGACTGATGATGCTGTCATTTTGCGCAACATGTTTTTGATTGTTTTTGCATGCATTGCGTGACATGGTTGTCAGATAGACTGCCGAGGTACACTGGCTATGGCATGAGCACTGGCCAGCCGCAGGTTGAACATCAGACACTGTTGGTTGCAGTTGCAGAGCATCGTGACAGCATCACAATCTGCCAATTGGTGTAATTCAAACAGAAGACCCACGACCAAGCCTTCGTTGCCGCATCCAAATGAACTCCCGAATCCTTCAAACAAGTCTAGTCTAGTGTAGCTACTGGCCAGCAGTTTGTGCGCACAGCGCTTCAGGAAGCAGCTGTGTATTCAGACATTGAGGCTGCTTTCAAGAGTCCTGGTTGCAATGCAAAGCAGAAGTAAATTCAGGAAATGCACGGACATGCATGTCTGTTGAATTCTTGAGAGATTGTCTTGCATGCTGCCACTCAATATAAGGTACTTGCGCGAGGAACTTCGCCAGCGCCTGATTTTTTCAACTGCAATCAAGATGCAGAGAACATATCCAAAACCCGCTGGTTTTGCCTTCCTTATCTGCCTTGGCTCTTTGATGAATTGAGCATGTTGGTATATGTTGGTACATGTTGGCATATGTTGGTGCAATTTATTGCTAAACCTTTTTCCTTTCCCTACCTGTTCTGCCTGTTTCCAAGGCATCCCTTGGACGCAAATCGTACCATACGGTCGATCTATTGGCACTGCACCATCCATACACCTGGCCAGAGAGTATCCCGTTCGTGGTGTGGCCGAACACTTACTGCACTGTAGCTGAGCACAGAATTGGCAGAATTGGACATACTGTGGACATATTGTGGACATATTGTGGACATGTGTTTTGACACATGTCGTACTTAGTCGTGCTTTGCCGATCAGAAGTCTGTTCTTCCCAGATTCTGCAGAGTCCTATGGTGTCGATCTATCGAATACCGCTTCAGCCTGAGTTCATCAGTCAAGGCCTTGCACAAATGTACTGTATCAACATGTATGATAGAGACTGGTCCCGAACTGATGCTTCTTTTCGAAATCTATTTAGAACGGACATGGCGTATCCCTGTCAGGTTCCGATTGCGCTTCACTCTACCAGGTGACATTTTCACCAACATTGATAAGATTGGTGACTTGGCACTTCAGAACTTGTTACTTTACAATGCTTTGATATTCATCAGCCGCTCTGTCGAAGCAAAGGCAGGTTGGGCGGAATCCACACGATGCATAGATAAGATATGATAAGATGCCAAATCCCATAGTGTTTGCACAGAAAGACGTGCTTTTAGATTGGGTTGCTTTTTGCAGCTACTAACTACTGCTTTTTGCTGTTGAGCAGCTTTATTCCGATGATGGTTGGGGCACTTGCAAGCACTTCCCAGATCTTCAGTTTTTTCTCAGAGGATTTCGACGCTTAGAAAAACAAGAAAAAACCCTTCATTCATCAGATCTTGACCTGTCTCTGTCGCAGCGACTTCAACCCATTTACTAAGAACAATACAAAGAACCATGCCTGGACCTCTTCATGGAATGAGACTTCCCAGATGACATGAAGTTTTGAAGTATGTACTGCAAGTGTCAGGGCCCATACTTCAAACTCCCTCACACCAAAAATCTGACTCCAGAAAGATATTGAAAAGCCGTCTCGCTTTCTGGGCCGCCAAAAAAGAGACCACAATGTTTGAAACGGCCATTAGTTGAGGGTACGTGTGACATGACCTTCCGTTTGAAGCATCAGTTCAATTTCTCTTAGATATTCTTATATAGTAAAATGATGTAAAATGTATGCACGTATATATATATTACTTAAGATAGTATCAATTTGAAATTCAAGGACACGTACATGCATCCATTTGGGCACACATTGCAAGGTCCTAAGGTAGGTATCGGGCATCGGGCAAAATTAACCAAAACTCAGTGGACCACAGATTTTGATCATCTCTTAGTATCAAGCATTTACTCTGGAGTACACACACCAATTTTGACCATTTACAAACATGTACATTTGGCGACATTTACTCAATACTGTAGATGTGACATGCCAAGGACCCACGGAAATCTGTTTTGCGGTGGTTGAATGAAATGGATGTGTGACATTGGATAGATCGGATAGAAGCATGTGGGCGAGCAAAGAAAAGCAACACACATATTTGGATGAGATCTGATGAGATATGAGAGCTTATGAGAACTTATGAGAACTTATTTTTTCAGTTGCAATGCTTACAGGAGGAATCGGTGAGGAACATTGACAAATTGAAGCCGTGTCCTTTTCTCTTGGTGCCTGAGTTTCGCCGGTGAGGTGATGTGTGCTGCCCTGTGTGCCTAGCCCAGCGCCTTTGCGCCTCTCAAAGTCATATGAGTCATAGGATGTCGTATTTTTTTTTGGTTTATGATCCTTGTGCTGTGCAGATTGCTTGTGACATGCGTCTGAGAATGCTGTTTAATTCTGTTTAATTCTGTTTAATTCTGTTGTTTATACCATTCTGGTTATATCTGTTCTTCTGGATGCTTGCCTCGATGCCTCCATGCCTCGATGCGACGAGGTTCGTGATCCATGGCACCAGGGATGAAATCGTTCCTGTATGGCATGGGCAGGTCTGTTGTCAGCGTGTCAGTGTGTAGCAGTGTAGCAATGCACCCAGTATTCCATTTTCATGCTGTGCTTGTCCTGGAATGGGTCCTTTGGTCAACGCTGTGCAGGCTTTACATGAAATCTGTGTGAAGAAGGGCACAGCCTATGAACCTTATGTTCTAGAGGTGCATCAAGCTGCATCAAGCTGCATCATACAATCATACTGCATCATGTGACCATCAGAGACTCAAGATTCTGTGTAAAATTCTGGCATGAGATTGCACTCTCGCAGGGTGGTGATCACAACAACTTGGAGATGCAGGCTGATATGAATGATATGACGGACAGATCCATTGCCACTTGGATCACTTGGTGCAGAAGGGGATCTTTTTGTCCATGCCGATTACGTCTGATTACGTTCGAGTTGCAGGCTGGAGATGCATTCCTCGTGAGGATCTCGCAACACTGGCATGACACTTTTTGAAGCGGAGCCCTTCGAACTGCTGCATATTTCTGCGCATGTAGAAACATGATGACATGATTTGACATGATGTATAATGTTGGATAATATGATTACATGTCTACCAATTACATCTAATATCATCCTAATTATATAATTATATACATGTTTCATCATGTTTGCACACATGTCTAGACCGGTTTCCAGACCGGTTTCTAGACCGGTTTCTGCCACGGCCAGGGCCTTCCTCCAGCACCTGAAGCAGACACCAATTTCCGAAAAGCTACAGCGACAGGCAGCGATACCCTAGTTAAGATGAGCGAAGCTTATCAACCATGCATAAGAAATATCAAAGAAGATCAAAGATACTCGTACATGTAAATACATGTAAATACATTTCAGATCATTTCAGTACACGTCAGTCTTGACGTGAAGCCTGAGTCTCACTGAGCAATTCTGCTTCCAACCTTGTCAGCCTTAATACAGTGTGTTGGCAGGCTGAGAATGCTGGCTTCTGATCCCGTCTAGGTTTCATTTGAGCTTGTGGTGATCCTTCGTATGGTGACATTTTTGTTTTCGAGTTGTGTATTTCAGCATGCTGTTGCCTGGTTTCAGTTGTACAGCGAACGTCAGTCTCCTCAACACTTCGTGGTTTCAGTTCCCTCCTGTCTCATTTGTACGAGCTAGTGGCTCTGATTCACTTCCAGTAAGGTTGCGTTGTCTGTAGCAGGCGCTCATGCGCTGAACATGTCTCAGACAGCCTGGAATAGAAGGAAGGGTACAGTGCGGGACAGTACTGGTATGCCTGCCTGAAGCTTCTGGAAAAGTTACCTTCGGGTATCGTTTTGCTAAACTTTTACAATCTAGTGACTAGAACTGCATGATCGAGCGAGCATCTGGATTGTCTGTCACTGTCATTCACCGTGCTTGAAATGAATGGTTTCGCTACGGCTCAAAGAAAAAACACCGGTAGTTAGGCAGATCAACAGATAGCAGCAGGTCCAGACACCAGATCAGTCAACACACGGCAGTAGTTACCTCAGGATTCACTTGCAGCAGTCACAATGCGGTGTCTTTTCCAGCACCTGCTAATGGCGTAGAAGGCACCGGTTGCCCTTTACACTCGCACCACTGTTTGCAGGTTTCACGTTTTCGGAAGTTTCAGGCTACTGGCACAATTTTCGCCTGTTGCCTATACTTCTTACATCTTCTTACCAGTCCAAAGTGTTAGTTGTTTTTTTCGTTGCCGCCCTCTACACTACGCACTGAGACTGGAAAGTGCTTCGCATGATTCACACCGTTTTTCCTGTCCTGAGCACCACTAGGCCCTGCACTGTGAGTCCTCAACATCGCTTGTCAGTTCCGTCAAGCTCTTCTTTCAGTTGCATCCCTCCATTTGCCGGTGGCCACCCTATCCAGTTTGCCTCCTCATGGGGAGTTCTACGTCCGATCTTCTGTCACTTCGCGATCAGAATCATCAGAATGAACGCAGTGAACGCAGAACGGATTGCGAGACCACCTTCACACATCTCAATACATCTCACACATTCAAAGTCCACCCCATCAGTCGAAAGCGTCTCTCTAATCTGACTTCAATCTGCAATGCTGCCTATGCTGCCTTGGTATCGATAGCTGCCTTGCTCTTGTCTCCGACCGGCATCGTCCTCCACAGATTTGCGAGAATCTGTGAGAATCTATAGAATCGATGGATATAGATGGATTGAATATATCTAAAATTATCTAAATGTCATTTTAAGCTTTTAATACGACAACATTGCTTTAACCAAAGAGCACTCTGGCCGCACTCTGGCCATAAGAGTAGCGACTGGCCAGCTGTCAACCATCAAATTGTTCTGAAAGTGAGACATCGACAGCTGAGAGTCAAGACATGTCAAAATATGTCAAGACGCAGTCAGGACAGCGGGATAGTCACCCCAAAAGAGGACACTTTGCTCTAGGCTCAATAGACTCAAGGCTTACAGATGCTTACAGAAATTTGTGTAGAGCTTGGCTAACAAGAACGAATTGACCCGCAGGCTTTGTCATGCGCAATCTTTCATGGCCGCATCGAGTTTCTGTCCTCGGACGGAATCGGATGAACTGTTTGCTGTTTCCATAACATTTTGTCAACGGGCTTTGGCACTGCAAGTGTTAACTAATCCAATCAGGGCCTAATTCATCCTAATTCCACTTGTTTGCTTGGTGAAATTGAGGCCAAGATGAGCGGCAGACAGAGCGTGGCTCTGAGGTGCACATGTTGGAGTCTGGAGTGGAAAAAGACTGGGCTGGGGATACGCTGCATCGTTTCTGGATCAAAATAAAGACCTCTGACTCTGTGGGATGCATGGATGAAACATGGGTCGTGAGACACAAACACCATTTTCATCCATTTTTCATACATTCTACATTCTGCAATAACACAGACGGCCAGGAGACGAAAGAGCGACGGAAAGATTCAAAGGTAATCAGAGGCAAAGAGCTTCCAAATGCAAAAGGAAACCTTTAATTGAGAACCATTTGTCAATTTTGAGATATCTTGCAATATCTTGGAATAGTCATTGTGCCCTCTTCGAAGGTTGTAATGGAGCAGTTGATGCTGCTATGGCGGAAGCCATTGGCGAGGACCCGACGCACAATTCCGTACCATAGTACCACGATGTACCACGTCTGATTTTTCTCATGTCATTTGTGAACAGTTTGCATTGCAAATCATTGCCACAGGTTCTAGCTGAGGGCTCTACATGGATGCGAGATGGGACACTGCTCGCTGTTCGCACAGAGCTACAACATGATGCACCCATGCTTTTCACTTGTCTTATTGTTTCTCATCTTTTCTCATCTTTGGAGTTCTTTTCAATTCTTTCTACCAGTAGCCCTTTTCTTGTTGGTGGGGTGGCTCTTGCTACACTTTCTGGTAGCGTCCCTGAGCTAAGTCTTGGGCAGAGAAGCCGCCGGTGCAGAGCCTGGAATATCGGAAGCAAGACACAAGCGCTATGTGTGAATGATGAAGCCAAAAACATTCCTTTGAACATCTTTGAACAATGTTCAAGAGCAGACTAACACAACGTGATGCTGGATGCAAGCGTGATATTTTTAGGCAGGGTCCATTGCGAGAAAATCGGCGGAGCCCACGAAAAGGCACGGGTACTTTCCATTTGATGCGCTCTTAGATGAAGCTGGCCTATCAATTGGAGCATACGAGGAAACTGAGCAATTGCGTCAATTTCAATTGCTTACGCTGATATCATTTGATATTTGCATATATTTTCACAAGACATGGCTGGAATCCCTGGAAGTCAGTAGAACATGCTGGAACATATTGGATCAACAAAGCTCATGAACGATTCACTTCACTCCATGTTTTTCCTGCAATCTAGGCTCCAGACCGTCAGCACATCCCTGCGAGCGCATCGCAATGCTTTCCTGACACGGTCTTTCTACAATGGCTTGTCATGATTTCCATGCATTGCAAAATCATTGGATGCAGAGGTTGGAGTATTGGAGTGAAGATGAGTGAAGCAGTATCTTTGGCTTCCGCAGACTCCAGGTTCATCGTAGTTTTCCTTCTTCTATTGCTACTGCTACTCTCTGGTTTCTTGCAGATGCCGCTGTCTTATCTGGGATGTGCTGGAATGCCTCAAGAGAAATTCACGGCTCTGCAAAGTGGTCAGTTCCTATTCTCCACAAGAATGTTAGCTGTTTATCAGGTGCCATCGAAATAGACGTGGTTTTTCCCTCACTATCATTCACAGGAAGATTTGTTTCTCACGCTTATTCCTGTCCTGTCCTTTCTGTCTGAAATTGTGTTGACCTCATCATGGCCTAGCGGCTTAGTACACAACTTTGCCACGAGACGCTCGGGTAGCTGCAAAATGTTCCAAGGTGGTGGTTCCCTGGTCTCTATGCGTTTAACGCGTGGAACTTGGGCAGCTGCAGCTCCGATTGTAAATGCAGCTCCGATTGTAAAAGCACTTAACACATCTTAACACTCCTAACGATGAAAACAATGTGTTCCAAGCTTTTTCTTGTCGGTCATGAGGCCGGCAGCCAAACAGAGGCGAACCGAAGCGTCAAAGAATTCCCTTGGGCCTTGAACACAGCTGACGCAAGCTGAATCAAGCTGCAGTTTGAATGGGGCACAGCGGTGCTCGTGCTAGTGTCGAAGTACTTCCAGAAAAGATCTGAGAGACACCAGAAAAAGACTAAAACTTGCTCAGATTTGCTCAACCCTTTAAGAGAGAAAAACATAACATCACATCGATTTGTCCTCAGCCGTCTAGAAAGACGAAAACAGGATAAAACAGGACACCGATATCAGAAAAAGACATGCCCTGGCCCGAGGGAAATTGAAAATTTGGAAGAACAGCGGAACGTTGATACCTGTTTCAAGCATTTTCAAGCTACATTTGAAGAATGTTGAGAATTGGTGAGCTACAGATAAAAGGAAGGAACCTAGCAGGTGGGTCCAACACATGTGCATGACATCATTTGGAGGGAGTAATATGAGATTTCCGGACCCGTTATGATAAGTTGACAACTTGGCTTTGAACAGGAGATTGCAGCAGACTGACACTAAAATTCAGGCATATTCAAACCACAGGCGGTGGTATTGTTATCCGGATTGCATTTTGGCAACTTTTTGGAAGACATTCCTTTCCTGACGATTGCCAGGATGATTGCATGGATGATTCATGCGAAGCTTGAGTTCCTTGAAATCCACTTCCTCGTCAAAGGCACGTGTGTATCAACAATGCTTTTCCACTAGCCACATCTCCGACCGGTGTCCAAACAATTGATTTGCAAATGCAGAGCAAAATCTGTTGCATCCTGGCACTATGATGCTTCAAAGCTAAGATAGAACATCAAAGATCATCAAAGATCAACGTCATTCCAAGTTATTCCAAGTCACCTTCTTTCAATAAATTGCCACTGCACTTGGATCCTCAGCACCCAGCAGGTTCGCGAGGTCAGCTGAGTCAGCAATACCTGAAGCTGTTGCAGCAACACCTTCGGCTACTCAAGGTTTGAAAGCATTGATTGATAGACCATGTAGGCTCAACGTGGACTGTAGGTAGACAGAGGATAAAAAAGCGAGATGTTCTGAGTTCTGAGTTGTGTGTTTTAGCCACGCAAAAGCATGCAAAAGCAACCTAGGAAATATCCAATCGGGTCTCTCATTTGCTTTCAGCCGGCGACAAGTCAACTACCAACGAGCACTTCGGGAATGCGAAAACAGAGAGTGCTGTGGTTCTAAGCGTGCGTGGCATATGTTCGTTTGAATCCGCGTGCATAGTGAGGGGTCGCTCTTTCTCCTTTTGAACTATTCGAGTCATGCTGTGATCCTTTGCAGCAAATTGTGGGCTCAGCTTTGCAACCTGGCTTTGACTCTGACACCACGCCAGCCATGGCATCTCAGATGGCCAAGAAGATGATGGAAAGAAGGGAAAAGTTGGCCTTCGGATCCCTCGATGCCGTCTCCAAGCCGATGCCCAACGCCGCGAACTACGCGGCGGACGTTTCAAACACGGCCACAAAAAGACCCAAGTGTGACACCAAAACCAATGCAGGCAATGCGGGCAATGCAGGCAATGAAGACAGTGCAGAATCCATAGACAATCAGAGCTTGGTGCTCAGCCCAGTTGGACCAGTTCCAAAGATCTTGGGGCCTCACAATAAACAGGAGCTCTGTTGCAGCATGTTACAGCTATGGTTTTGCATGTCATTTGCATGTCATGTCCATGTCGTTTGCATGTCGTATGCAGGTCCAGACAGTGTCTACATGGCCCGGTTAAAGACTGACCATGAAGCACATACAAGCAGATGGCAGATCATCAAGATATATCAAGATGTAGTGCTTCACGATGCTTCACGACTTCATGACTTTCCTCAGTATGTGGTATCCCTCGGCTCTTGACAGGATATACAAAAGTTTGACATCTACACCCCTCGCATCGAAGGGATAGAAATCTCTACTCCACGTGAAGACGGGGAGATGCCAAGGCGAAGGACTTGCCCTCGCACCGGAAGGAACCAGCGGGCGCTTTGCATGACATGGTCTTCATATGTCTTCACCTACTTCACTGTGCATTCTCTTTGTTTTTATCTTGTTTTATCTTTCCATGCAAGATACACAGAACCTCACAGAATACCAATGAACTTTTGAATGAGTGACATTTGAAAGACATGTAGTCCTTTGTAGTCCAGAAATGTCCAGAAGCTGTCCAGCTTTGCCAAGTAGAGCCGTAGTCCTTTGAGAGTTGTTCAAGACAATGCATGGTCAGGACAAGTCAGGCCCGTGGAGCACAATGCGTGCGCCGAGCTGCAATGCGTTGTGACAGCATTTTTGATGGGATGATGATTCTGTCATCGAATGGCATTTTCAAGCCACAATTCCTGTTCCCACGTGTCTCTTTCCTCTCTTACTTGCCGAAATAATGTTCGGCCGAGCCCATCCGTTTTGCAGCTTGAGATCCAATGGTCCGATCAAAATTCATGATTTCTGCAATTTCAATTTATTTGTGTCTTTCCATGAACGCGCAGTCCGGCAAAGCGATGGGCGGAATTTGCAGAAATGCACTGGAATGAAGCATCTTTAGCCTTGGCAAAGTGCAAGCCAAAAGAATCACTGTGCTACAAATGTTGCCTTCGATCCAATCTCTGACCCATGTTGTCCTTTGTGCACTGGTATTCAAGCAGTCTGCCAGAACTATCAGAACTTGATTCTGACGCTTCTGTTTGTCTTTTCTTTTGGCGGTCAGTGCCATTGAGCAGGCTGAGCTTTCCATCCAAGTGATGGACATTGATGTCATTTGATGTCAGCATAGTTGATGTCGAGATATGTCGAGCTTGAGTGCAAGTGTCCACGAAGCAAAATGAGAAGAGCTTGCGCTCAGGATGACACTAGTCACTAAGGAAGCAATCTGCACTTCTCTTGTTCCAACCACTTACTGTATCTTTGTTGTCAACGCAGGCTTTTAGATCAAGAACGTTTCTATTTGCAGATCACGTGCTGAGATGTAAGATAAGGAGTTTAGCCAGATGGATATCCCAGAGAGTTTCTGCCAATTGGAATTGGACATGATGTGAGTATGTGTGTGGCGGTCTTATTGTAGTGCAAAGCAAAGTATCCACTGTCTCCTGCAATTCCTCTTGGTTTCAGAGGTGTTGAATCAGCCGAATCGTAGATGTTCTCATGGCAGACTTCTCTCCTCTGCGACCGATGCTTGACAAGACAATGGATCTATGCGTTACAGACTTGTGTTTGGCACAGCATATCATATATGTCATGAGAATTGGATGTCCTTTGATGTTTGATTACTCTTGATTCAGCGTTTGCTTCAGAACTCACCACGGGTGTTGCTCTTGGGAGTGTTTACCGCTTTTGTAATCTATATTTGTATCTGCAAGTTGATAAAACGACCGAATTAGAGATCAACTGATCAAGATGCTGTGTGTAACATTGTGTAACACTATTTGATGCGTGCAATTGCTTGCACACAGTAATTTGTCTGTTTGATTCTATTTGCACCTCATCTTGCCTCCACTTCCTTGCACTTGAAATCTGATGTTTGGTGACACGTTCAACATAAGGAAAAGCATTCAATTTGGCGCAGCCGAGCAGAAGTCCGAGCCTCGGAAGCCTTATCCAGATGTTTCAATTTGAATAGAATGGTCAGAGTCACGATTGTCGAAGCAAAACAGCTAGAATCTTGGACACTTTGCTTTTGTTAGCAAAGTGACTCACCGTTCTGTTGCCTAAAGGTGAACAGTGGAAAGTACAGCTTTCTTAACTTGTAAATACCTTTTTGTCCTGGATCCTTCGTACTAGTATGTGTTTGTTGCTTTCCCAAGCTTCTCAACGCTCCGTGAATGTGACAAAGGGAATTGAGCAGGCAAAGAGATCTCATACAAGCAGACCATGAGTGAGCAGCAATCAGAAGAATGACTTGAGAATGACTTGAGAATGACTTGAGAATGACTTGAGAATGACTTGAACATTGTCGTAACATTGTCAATTTGTGTAAATTCAATCTGCGTGCCCGGGATTGGCCCTAGGCGATGCATTCTCCCAGCAGGTAGCCAGTCTCGTGGTGCCGCAGGCCTCGCCCGCCATCGTCTCTGAATGTGTTATGTCAGTTACTTTGAATCCACATACTGCGTGATTTGAATATAGAGCAGTATTAGTATATATATATATATATATATTAGTATTATTATACATTATATAAAATTATAAACCATATATTCCAGATTTTCCTGAATATGTTTGGATCTGTGCGCCTCCGAATCAATCAATTGAAACTGGGTCAGCAATCTTGCAATATGTTGCAACACTTTTCACGGAACACTTTGACAGAACACAAAGTTGTACCATGTTGGACCTACACCAGGATATCCTACTGCAGATGTTCCATCTTCGTCACCTGCTTACAGGGTCCAGAAATGTGTCAGTGACGTGTTGGGATTTTGTTTCTGAATTTGCTGTAAGAGAAACAGTGAAAGGTCCAAGGAGTCCAAGGCAAGCAGGCCTTGGCGCATGCGATGACTTTCTGAGAAAACAAACTTGGCATTGCGCAATTTGCATGTAAAAAAACAATCCTTCACATACTGTATCTGGATAGAGCTGCAAACCGCCGTGGCCCTCTGAGATCTGCCGAACCTTTTGAGCTGCCAGAGAATGTTGCGCACCGCCCAAGTGTCCTGCGGCAGAATGGGGTGAGCAATGAGGTGAGCGGGAGCGAGTTGGAAAAGTTATCAGTCTAGAGATGATACACAATGATACATAATGATACAATTATGATACATATATAATTTAATCATATATCTAAAATCATGATCTTGACTTGCTCGCAGAAGCTGAATATTGAAGTCTCTTTTGATGCAGCAGGCCAAGAAAGGAACTACTGGAACACTGCGGGGAAGGCTGGTGAGGAATATTTCTTATTGGTCCAAACCTACTCAAGTTACTCAAGCCATATATATATATAAATGCAGAAGAGATCATAGAATGACTGAAACGATTGAGACAAGAACACAATCGGTGTTGCTTGTTTTATCTACAAGAATGCAAAATGGCATGGAACGGAGGCTTAGTTCTCGAAATCGCCACCCATCTTCTGGAGCAAAACTTGGGTTTAAAAATGTTTCAAAATAGATTTCTTAAAAGCATCAACGGAGTTAGTCCAATATGATCTAATCCTTATATTTGATATGACTCAAAAAAAACACCCCTATACACACACTAGACAAGAATGGATCATTATATGATCCGGCAGGAACTGAATCCTGTAACATGCAGATTAGACAGGAACCGAATTAATATACGATATATATATATATATAGATCACAGTAGACAA
>Ga0126342_10006753_pt1 | contig 20410 bp, 19 predicted proteins | sample Cyp1metagenome_FD_92528 | JGI IMG/M metagenome (GOLD analysis project Ga0126342, IMG submission 92528) | Coral microbial communities from Lord Howe Island, Old Settlement Bay, Australia - Cyphastrea 1 metagenome | ecosystem: Host-associated > Invertebrates > Cnidaria > Coral ...
ATTGCATACATTGCATACATTGCATACATTGCATACATTGCATACATTGCATACATTACATACATTACATACATTGCATACATTGCATACATTGCATACATTGCATACATTGCATACATTGCAAACATTGCATACATGCATACATGCATACATGCATACATACATACATGCATACATACATTGCATACATTGCATGCATTGCATACATTGCATACATTGCATACATTGCATACATTGCATACATTGCATACATCGCATACATTGCATACATTGCATACATTGCATACATGCATACATGCATACATGCATACATGCATACAATGCATACACTGCGTACATTGCATACATGCATACATGCATACATGCATACATGCATACATACATACATTGCTTACATGCATACATGCATACATGCATACATGCATACATTGCATACATTGCATACATGCATACATGCATACATTGCATACATGCATACATGCATACATGCATACATACATACATGCATACATACATACATTGCATACATTGCATACATGCATACATGCATACATGCATACATGCATGCATGCATATTTACATACATTGCATACATGCATACATGCATACATGCATACATGCATACATACATACATTGCATACATGCATACATGCATACATGCATACATGCATACATGCATACATGCATACATGCATACATTGCATACATTGCATACATTACATACATGCATGCATACATGCATACATGCATACATACATACATTGCATACATGCATACATGCATACATGCATACATACATACATTGCATACATACATACATTGCATACATGCATACATGCATACATGCATACATACATACATTGCATACATACATACATTGCATACATTGCATACACTGCATACATTGCATACATGCATACATGCATATATACATACATACATTGCATACATGCATACATGCATACATACATACATTGCATACATTGCATACATTGCATACATGCATACATGCATACATGCATACATGCATACATGCATACATACATACATTGCATACATGCATACATGCATACATGCATATATACATGCATTGCATACATTGCATACATTGCATACATTGCATACAATGCATACATGCATACATGCATGCAGTGCATGCATTGCATACATTGCATACATTGCATATATTGCATACATTGCATACATTGCATACATTGCATGCATGCATACATGCATACATGCATACAATGCATACACTACATACATTGCATACATGCATACATGCATACATGCATACAATGCATACACTGCATACATTGCATACATGCATACATGCATATATACATACATTGCATACATGCATACATGCATACATGCATACATGCATACATGCATACATGCATACATGCATACATACATACATACATTGCATACATGCATACATGCATACATGCATACATACATACATTGCATACATGCATACATGCATACATGCATACATGCATACATGCATACATTGCATACATGCATACATGCATACATTGCATACATGCATACATGCATACATGCATACATGCATACATACATACATTGCATACATTGCATACATGCATACATGCATACATGCATACATGCATACATGCATACATGCATACATTGCATACATTGCATACATACATACATTGCATACATGCATACATTGCATACATTGCATACATACATACATTGCATACATGCATACATGCATACATGCATACATACATACATTGCATACATTGCATACATGCATACATGCATACATGCATACATACATACATTGCATACATTGCATACATACATACATTGCATACATGCATACATTGCATACATTGCATACATACATACATTGCATACATTGCATACATTGCATACATGCATACATGCATACATGCATACATGCATACATACATACATTGCATACATTGCATACATACATACGTTGCATACATTGCATACATTGCATACATTGCATACATGCATACATGCATACATGCATGCATACATGCATACATACATACATTGCATACATTGCATACATACATACATTGCATACATTGCATACATGCTTACATGCATACATGCATACATGCATACATGCATACATTGCATACATGCATACATACATACATACATTGCATACATTGCATACATACATACATTGCATACATTGCATACATGCATACATATATATGCCACATATGGCCCACATGGCCTCTCGTCCTCGTCAGGCATGCCGGGCCCCGGAGGGCAACCGAAAGTCCGCCGGCCAAGATGTCGAGTTTCACCATTCGACAACCGGCTGGGCATTGTGCATTTATATTTATAAAAAACATGTCCGGAGTTGATTTGGGGGTACCCCAAATCACTCAAAATTAGAGCATTTTAGTATTGAAACCCATGCTGACTTGGGGATCCCACATTTTCAGAAACCACTATTTCACTTATGGTATGGTAAAAAAAAACTACCCTCTGGTAATTTGTTGCACTTTGCTATTGAAAATTGTCATTTATATATATATACTGTAGGTGATTCACCTATGAAAAATGATGATTTTCCATAGCCATGTTAGTTTGAGGATATCAACATTTCAGTGTTTTTGTTGCCAAGCAAACCCAATTGAGTTGTTTTTTGTCCGTGACTACCACTTTGTCACGGGTGAAGTCAGACGATGGGGTTGCTGTGACTACACATTGAAAGGAGCTAGTGGATCCGCCAAGAATCTGAACCTCAAATTGCGTGACCCTGGCTCAACGTGGTACGGTATGTTCGAGACCTTTGTTTCCATTGTTTTTCTTATTTTCAAGTGATACCGATGGGAGCCATGCCATAGACTCACCAGTTTGAAGGGACCATAGACTCAGGATCTCATCTAATCATTCGAATTCATTGGATTTATTTTGGGTTAAATCTTGACAAATCCGCAAATCGACCTTGGGTGGACCTTGGACAGTTCCGTTGACCAAGGCCAAATTTCCTCCGACTCCTGGCAAGGGGCAGGGTACTTGGAAACGTGACATGTGAATACATGTGTGCGTCCAGTATGATGGGGTACAATGAGTTACCCGGGGATTTTATATGATTTTATCATATTTTATCCATGTTGCTTTGTCATGATCATTATTCTCCCGATGATTTATCCCCAAGGGCCCAAGAAGGGGCCCCCTGTGGTGGCAACAGGTTTACCAGACATGGCGTACAGTTCTGACATGATCATTGATCATTTCCAACCAGTATAGTGGATTTACCATTAAAAATGGTGATGTTCCATCGTTTTTTGTATATTTACTTATTTACCAGTTTTTTTTTGCCAATCTAAGGCACAAAGAAGTGCACACGGAAAAACTAAAACGTGTTGATTTTTTTGTCGAATCAATTGGGGAAAATGCGCAAAGTACATCACAGTAAGCAGTTTCGTTTTTCGAAGAAATTAAGAAATGGGTATGGGTCAATACCTATAGATACATTTTAGTGGGATGAACATCCATTTACCAGCTATTTTGATGTTCACCAGGGGTACCAGGGTTTTGACCCATCCCCAAATTGCCATGTGAAAATGTCCTGAGCGGGTTTGAAAATGAGATACCCTCAACTCCACTGGTTGATCAGAATTTTCCGTTGGAAGGGCGATTTTGGGGAGTCAGCTGCCCCAGTTGCAGAGTGCTGCCCCAGTTCGTCAGCTAAGTTGCTTTAGAAATCCAATAGCTTGGGCTTCTGGTGGTCATTCTGTGGATAGTTGCGAAATCTGCACCAGTTGATAGATGGTTTATCCCATGATTTTTAGGGTGTCAATCATCCTTTTGGTGGTGCAGGATTTCTTCCATCCACAGTATCTATATGTAATGGTGGTTATGGACCAACTTACAACTGGGGGGTACCAGCCTATGAAATATATCCCTGATATTCCCTCATCCCTGATATGCCCTGGTACAGCCATATTTCCCACATTTTATGTTTGGTTTTATGCCGCTAGCCGCTAGTCCATCGGTAAATCCACCAATTGATCCAATTGGTCGTATCAACCATATCCCAGTACTAGTCATTAAATTGTATGTGATTATATGTCCAATTATGGTTGGCATACATCAATGATTATCAATACTGATGAATCATTGTCAATCATTATCAATCATTTTCAATCATTATCAATCATTATCAATCATTATCAATCATTATTAATCATTATACACCAACCATGAATGATATCATCATATTGTTCCAAGGGGAATATGGGTGTGTCTGAAAATGAGGTACTCCATGAACCATCCACTCAGTTCATCATCATATTTCCACCTATTATTTATATATACTGATTGGTGGTTTCAAACATGTCATATATGGGATGTCATCCTTCCCATTGACAAACTCATATTTTTCAAGATGGTTATTGCACCACCAACCGGTGATATATCACCAAGGTTAGTAACCTTAGTGTTCACTCCTAAAAATCCGGTTTGGGGAGTTGCACGATTTGTTCCACTCCCATTTTCAGCAGCAACTTTTGTCATTGACCAACAGGAATGGGCCCCAGTTCGTTAGCTAAGCTGACTTGTAACTGTTTTTTTTGTTGGGGATATAACTATAGTTACTTTAGTTACTACCTTTTACAAACCAACTTATAACTAGGGGGGGATTTTCTGAACCAACGTTACCCTCTGGTAATTCAACAGTTTGCTGATTTTCAAATGGCCCATTGAGTTCGTTGATTTACCTAATTAAAGATTGTGGATGTTCCATAGCAAAACTGTTAGTTTACCAGAGGATGAATGGACTAGCAAATCATTGATATAATGTGTTAATCCCAGCAAAGCTGGGATTATTCTTATGGAATAAGTTCAACTTATAATATGTTAACATATGTGGTTCACCCCCTTGGAACAGTGATATATTTAAGTTAACAGTTAACGAACAACATGTTCGCTTGGAATATCATATGCATATAATCTGTGAATCCCAACAAACTGGGATTAATCATGGAATAAAGTTCAACTTATCATATGTTAACATTAATGCTAACTATAGGTGGAATTAATATGCTAATATATTTGGTTGGTCATTCGCTCAGGCCCTGGAAGTCGCCTCCAGCACCACCACCCTCGCAGTGGGAGACTTCCCCACAGGCGGAGATCACGGATCGAGGATCATTTACCGTTCTTATTGAGATACATACATTCGTAACTTAGTATGGGCATATATATTATATACATGTATATACATATATATATATATACATAGTATGCAGATATTATACTAAGATGAACTGCCCATAGAGAATATCAAAATGAAAACATATATATATATATATATACATACATACATATGTATATATAATGAAAAGATACATGAGGGCTTCAACCATCTAAACAGATGGCGATTATCAAACCTCTGGGATTTGGGAGTAATCAAAACCCTCTGTAAATTCAGTTGTAAATGGACCGTTTTCCATGGGGACGTTGATTTAACGAAGGCTAACCTCAATGTGAATCCCTCTTTGCTTACCCCAAAGTTCGATAGTTCATGAGATGGGATGAGTCAAAAATAATTACGCACCCGCTGTTTGGTACTCGGACATGGTAATGAGAAATGCCCTATAAATAGACATTTAAACGGAAAAACAAAACATATTTGTTCATGAAATGTATATTTAACAATCAGATATGTTAATCGATGTTAATCGCAAAAAACATATTTATTACATTTACATCGATGATTTTCCCAATTGGATGCCCTCAATGCTAGTTCGGGGATGTCCCAGCTATGGGCTGACCGAAGACTTCATCGTGGTTGGAGTTGATCACCCAGACTGTCATTGGTGTATTACTATGTTTAACATTGTTTAACCGTTGGTCAAAGCTGATCTCGGTCTATAAGCCAACCAAAAAAAACTGCGGGGGTAGCACCTGGTAGTAATTCGATGTAATTTTCCCATAACTTCTTTTGGTACGTAGAATTGATCCTACTACCTTTGGACATCCAGGATTTTTTTTTATCACGGCGCGGCATGTGTTAAGCCGACTGCTTGGGCGTTGCGACTACCAAAATATGGCTGGCTCAAGGTTGGTAGTCAACCTTGATTTGCTGAGTATTCTCCCAATGGGAACTCGACTACTTGGGGAATCTATAGGGAATATGTTTTCTTTCTTTTGCGGCTTGTCATACGCAAATTCAAGTATATGTTGCTAGAGGTTTAGCGCTTATGATTCTTGATGTCAACAAATGGGATGCATGGTCAATATCATGTGATGGTTTGTCTTGTTCTTTTTTTTGTTCTTGTTCTTATTGTTGTTGTTGTTGTTGTTGTTGTTGTTGGTACAAACAAAGACTGGGGCCCTGTTGTTGTTGTTGTTGTTGTTGTTGTTTTAACAAGGGTTGGCTCAATTAGCATCCGGAGGAGACATCTTGAAAAGGTTGCTAACCACCTTTACTAACCACCATCAACCCCACCAAACAAGTGTTTGTTAAAGCTCCTATTTCATGACCATTCAACCAACCCTGCAACATGATCTCCCCAATAGGCCCAATATAACCATCTCAGATTGGAGGCGAGCCCCATCCGGTTTCATCAAACATCGAAATCCCATAGAAATCCCAGATTTCCATGAGGAAAATCCATAGACATCAATAATTAGGTTGGGAAAATCCATAGATATCCATAGAGGTTTCATAGATATGTTTCTGATTTTCCCATTGAAACCTCCATTTTTTGGGATTTCCCAAACGACAAAAACCGGGAGATTGCCTTAGCCTACCTTCAGGCGCCGCGTCCGGATCGTTCTGAACAGCATCCACAGGATCCGCCGAACTTGCCCCACGGGCACTACTGAGAGCCTACGGAACCTACGGACGGAACCGCTGGAGTACGGTGACTTTGATGAGTGAGGTATGGGTCAAACATTCGACTGGTTGGTGGTTTCAAACATGAATGAATTATTTTCCATTTCATATATGGGATGTCATCATTCCTATTGACTTTCATATTTTTCAAGATGGTTAAAACCACCAACCAGTAGATGTTGTTTCCCCTGCAAAAACGATAAAACATGTTGTGAAGTGACCTTTTCACATGTTTCAGAAGCAAATCTCTTTAAATCTTGGGTCAGTTTGAACCATACCCAGATTGGAATCTGAAGAAAGCACGTCAGCCGAGGAGAACGGACTAAAAGAGAAGACCAGGTCAATTGAAATTGTTGCACAGTCATTTGCCCTGTGGCGTCTTGCCACTCATTTGAATATGTTGTTTTCACTTTTTGTTCACAGTTGGAAGGTTTTGCAGGAATTGGCTTGGAAAAAAGGCCTGAGTCGTTGAACTTCAGTGAAACTTCATGTTTTTTTTTTGACAGAGATGCACTGCGCGATACAGATTTGGGACAACACACTCTGTGTGAGTGTGTTCTTCTACATCCCAAGGTAAGGCCAGGACGCATCCCTCAGAGGACTTTCCTTCATCGTAGGACTTCGACCCGTGGGTCTAGATGTGATTTCCTGAATAGAGTGCCTCTGGTGCATCCCACTAGGTGGATAATAACTATGGTTCAGCCCATTTTTCAATCCATATATATATATATATATTTATTATATAATATGTATATATATATAGTATGAATATAATGTAGTATTATATATATATACACAGATCTACATATTGAATATCCCCAGATATCCCTATCCCTACATGGATACATGGCTTGTATATGGGCTACTTTTTTTTAGCAGCTCGAAGACGTGGGATGCACTTGCAGCTGTGGCAGTAGAAAAACAGCTGGCAGATCATGCGAATCGCAAACTCACTGGTTGGTTTGTGATTTTTGGTCAGCATGATCCAGCCCTGAATCGACATCATAGATTGGATGGATCTATGGTGACACAAGTTGTGCCAAAATCTGCGGCCAGCTGCGGCGCAGCACGGCAATCGCAGCAGCTGATTTGCACGGAGAAACCGGAGGCATATTTTTTGGAGATGGGTATGGAGCTCCATGCAATCAGATGCAATCAGTATTTCTTTTCTCCGGATTGAATCATGGTACATCACCCATAGGATCATATAGGATCCATGGTGCTGGTATATATGCTAACATTTGGGGTATATTGATGGTAAATATTACCATATATAGCATACATGGATCCTATGGGTCAACCCGTTTACCGCTTTGCAGCTTTTTTAGCCCATCAGTGCAAAGAAATGGGCAGCGACGATGGCTACATAGGCCTGGCACTTACACGAAAATGACAACAATTACAGGGGAAAGGTAGAATCTTGGAATCGTTGGTATTTGCCACACTATATATATATATACAACCCTATAATGGTATTATATATATATATATCATACCCAAACAATCCAGCGTAGGCAACTATTGCATACATTCGGCAGCGTTGCCTCTAGGATATGACATTGGCTATATACAGCCCAACGTTGCCTCTAGGAGGCGACATTCAAAACCCATGTGATTCCGACAATTTCCGATACATTCCAGCACCAGCCACAGTGGATCAAGATGTCTGTTTTTTCACTTTCCTCAGCGAGATCTATCCTCTTGCATGGCTAAACTGGGATGTCTTACCCTCAGCAGCCAGCGGAGAACACACCTCATCTCTAAAGTTTGTCCTTGGATAGCCAAATCATGCCACCAGCAAACACGCACATTCATGTTACGGCCCCCAAAGATCCCCATATATTCATATAATGAGGAAAATAGTTGGTCAAAAACAAACAATAATCTTATCCAGAAGTTTCGATGAACGGAACGTGCCAACCGTTTCATCTGGCCCATAAAATCCTCGTCCATATATGTGTGTGACCCTCCTTAGATCTTGAGCGGGGAGGAGCAGGGGACAGGGATAGTACTTACACTGGACCCAATAGAATACACCAATATTTATATTCAAGCCGAGGAACTCGGGTTTTCTTTGAAAACCCGGGCCTCAAAGATGATCTCCATAAAGACCTTATAAGCGCATCCATATCTTGCAACAGCAAAACCATATCTCCCAAAGTTCAACGGGCTGTGAACGGCATCTTTGCTGCCATGGTACGTGGGCCTTCGGCTTCAAAGGGTATCTTCGGTTCCCCAGCTGCACGTGGTGGATAGCCAGGAGCTTGTAAGTTTTCAAGAACCTCCAGTTCCACAAGAGATGATGCATCTATATATTAGTCTATATTCTTAGATATATTTGTGGGTTGCTATGATAATATTCAATATCCATAAGTTATCATAAGGGTCAAATATGCAATAATATTGCCTACGCTGGATCGTTTGGGATTGAAAGTATGCAGTCAAAGTAGCTTCCTTCCATCATGGTACAATTTGTCTGCTTGTTCATCGGACAGAGCATGTGGATATTCTTCCACCAGCAAGGACCAATTCGAAAATTGAGTTGTGGCGAGAGCGACCAGATCTAGATCCACCGAACTTTGCCCAACACAGGACTTCTCCCTCTGTAAATTTGTCAAAACCACTGCTAGAAAGGATGTCATGATTCGGGAAGCAAAAGCTTTCAAACGCAATTCTGCGTAGTCCGTCAGGTTCAGGTGTCCCTTTGTAATCCAAGGTTGTGAGTGGTTGATCCCGTGCAGACGGCACCAGGTGTGGAACCGAAAGGTAAATATTTCCATGTGGGTCGGCGATACGGAGGTAGACCGATCACCTGCGCCAACGGATGTGCAAGTGGCCGTGGCTGGGCTGGGAAGCACCAAAACAATACCCCCAAAGTAGCTTATTACACGGGTTCTCAAAAAACAAATTGCTCAAGCAAATTTCCTGAACCAAACCATCCGCATTCCACTAGGGTGAGCAAGCCCCCAGCATTGAGATTGTGGAGCAACCCTAGGTGCATCGTATGCATAAGGCAATACTTCAGCATCGACGGCTGGAAACCGGCGATAAAGCTGATTGGACAGATATATCTCTTCCTTGGAACCAGCCAATGGGCATTCGCCGGGTTGGTGATTTTTGAACTAGACAAAAGGTGTGGGGCGATCTTCTCATTTAATGAGACTTGAGCCAGGGCCAACTTACTTACTCGTTCCCTCTTTTTCTCTTTGGATCGATCGTGTTTAAGACTTGGGCCAGGGCCAAACTACTTATCCCTTCTTTTTTTTCCTCTTCAGCGCTGGATGAGTTGTAAGACTTGAGCCAAATTACATGGGTCAGCATATATGTCAGAATCTTATCCCTTCCTTTTTCTCCTCTTCAGCGCTGGATGAGTTGTAAGGCTTGAGCCAAATTACATGGGTCAGCATATATGTCAGAATCTTTGTGTCAGGTTACACGATCTGAGAAAGAACCAGGAAAGCAGCCAAAACAGGGCACAGAGGGCACAGAGTTAACACCGTTAACAGCAAGATTAGGAGGCAAGAAAACAGTCAACATAAGCGGGCTCCTGATGTCTTGAGTGTAATGTAATGTTCTTTGCGGCTGAGAGACAGTGCCACATCAAAGAACTGCCTGGTGGTCAGTCTGGGGATGGACTCAAAGTCGTCGAACCGAGTGAACCTCAGTTGGCACATCACCAAGAACATAAAACTGCTGGAATGATTCGGTGTAAGGCCCCCTCCCCTGGGGAGTGAAGTTCCCGGAAATAAACAATCAATATTGGCTTACATTCCAACTTTTATATAAAGGGGATTGTACCACCCAAGCTATATACTTCCAACTGCACCCCGAAAAAAAATCTTTGCCAAATATTGCGGTTAGAACCATACCATGTCTCACGTGACCATTTCATAAGAAGAAAACTCTTTTGTCTGATGTATAATGTAAGGAACATATTTGGGCCTGGTTCAGCATCGGCTCGGCATTTGAAGCAAATGCCCTTTTTGTGTTTCCAATAGTGTTTCATCTGCCAACTTTCCCACAGCCACTTCCAGTCACCCCTGAGGAAGGTTGAATCCCAAAATAGTTTGCTATAAACCAAATCATTGAAACAACGCAATATTTGTTTGATCCCCAATGCCTCACTTGGACGAGGCAAAATGGTCCCCCAGCAATCGGTTTTCCTGCCATAGCTGACCGTGCTGGTGGCAAATCGCGCCCTTTCCAGTCTCTCGACGGAAACACCCCACTATATGCGACCTTACATGGTTTGCTTCTTAAGATAAATATAATACCAAAAAGTACCCTCAATTAAGGGTATTTTATTGGTGCTGCGAATTTTAGCTATTTTGTTGGGGATGCCAAAATCAACATCAAAATCAAAAAAATGATAGACCCAAGCAATTTTGTTTTGGATTCCTGATATATCCCAAGTCGGCCAACATAATACAGTCGCGATGTTTTGGGTTTGCTTATTAAATTGAAAATCCTGGCACGTTCAAGCTCCACGCCATCACTCTGAAAATTGGATCCAATGTCTTGTTGCCCTTCAAGCAGATTTCGTGCCGCACGGCTGCGATAAGGAAGCGCCGGTTCACGCTCATATCGCCTTGGTCAAATGGAGGATCGGTTTCCCGACTTTGCTTTGAGTACTAATCCTGGTAAAGGATGTTTTTTGAGGAACATTAATGCACTGACACTTGACTGGGTCCCATTAGAAGATCAAGGAACTGTCAACAGAAGTAGCCTTGGTGGATTGAAGCGCTTGGTCCCATAAGGGCAGATTGAGGACAATCACCACAACCTTTGCACCACTCAAAGTATATTTAGCGTCATCCCCGCCAAGCCCCAATGGGCAATGGGATTTTGATTCTACTCCCACATGGTAGGGCTTGTTGGTCTCCCAGTGTGACCAAAAAGCGCGTATGTCTTCTCTGGAAATTTTCACTTTTCCATTCGTGAACATGTAGTGCAAAATTTCGTGCGGCAGAATGATTGGCACTCGTAGTTGAACAACTCGACGACTAGCACCAGGGACTTTGGATCTGTCCCGGACTGGAACCTTGATGAAGAACGGTTCCTTAGATTACACACCATCACATGAGATGGTATTTATATATATAGTATACATATATAGGCTTCCGCTATATTAAGAGGTTGAAATCAAAATATCCCCCAAGCAAATGTGAAGACGCAATTGGTAGGTCTAATAAGCGAAAAAGATCGCGCTCACAATTAGCTGGGTAGCGCCCATGACAGCCGAGTTGTGCTATAGCCCTTGTCATGCTTGAACAGTTGCCACCACATTCTTTAACCATGGCAGCAGCTGATTGTTGAAGCTCACTAACGGACATCGCCCCCCTGCCAAGGGTCGCCAGCGCATGATCTGCCCAGGCACTGGAATCGTTCTCTTCACCTGCGTGGGCCGACAAGCTGGATATGGAATTTGATGACATGGAACTACATTGGCATCTTGGCTTGAAATGGCTTTTAAGCTCACAAATGCTAGTATTATTTTTCCTCTCTCTCGAGCCACTGATCGTGTTTGCAAAATTGAGTTGGGATGTTTCACTGCCAACTCCATACCATGAGCTCATTCCCGAAACTTCGAGGCCTGCCCCCCAGCAACAATTTTGTTTTTAACAACTTGGTTGGGACGAAGAAACAGGGTTGAGTTGCAGCGGCATCCAGTAGTGGGTACTATGGCCTGGCTTCAGGTTCACAAGATTTGTCAGGTTTTGCAATGCCTGGATTGGCGACCTTGGCTGACTTGTATGTTTAGACTACAGACTGCATATTTCACCAAACGAAATCAAGACTATCGATATTTGGTCTTTTGTACCGAACTACTTTCCAAGGCATGCCAGAATCCAGTGTCCATTGGATAAATCTGACTTCCCCCAACCGCTGGCCAGGAGTCAAAGCATGTGGTCATTATGAAACCTGAACCAATATAAATTTGTCAGGTAGAGTGTCAATACTCAAAAACCTGGCCAACAGCTTGCCCGATTCGAGGCATCCTAAGAAGCTGCCTCTGCCCCAGCCCCACTTGGAGCCTTGGCTTTAGCCTTTGGCTTCACGGCATGCTTCTTGCAATGCTTAGCGGCTTCCTTGTAAGACAATACTGACTGACATAACTTCTGGGTTTCTAGGCGGATCTGCTCATCCTCCTTCCCACTAGCGACAGACCCTTCCAGCACTTGGCGGTCAGATTCCAACGTAGCCAAATACTTGTTGCAGTCGTTCACCAGGGCATCGATCATGTGCTGAGGCCTGAGTGAAACAAGTGGATTTGTAATTTCAGTGGTGATAGCCACCAACTTTTTTTTAATGTGTGCATCATAAGATCCCTGCGCGCCAGCGTCGGTAAGGCGGGTTTTCCAACTCTTGCACTCAAGGATGCAAGTTGCAGCATCTTTCATAGCCTGAATTGCTCAAATAGTGTTGGGCTCCCAGTATGAACATCAGGCGCTCAGTTGATTAAAAAGTAATGAAATCCTGGGAGCTTTGGTAGCCTCCTGACCAGCGGTCTTAGCCTTTGGAACTTTGGGTGCTGACTTCGGCTTGGGTTTGGGCTTGGGCTCCGGTGCTCCACTTTTTGGCTCTGCAGCCACCTTGAGATGCCCTTCTGGCTGACCAGCAGTCAAGGGCTCATGCCTGCAGACTAAGGTGAAAATAAAACGGGATCAACCAAGAGTTGGCAAGTAGGTGTTTGTCTCTATATTGAACAAAATTGGGGATGCGACATCAACGCTTTGGCAGTAGCTTGATCAAGGTGTCCGGTGGAAGTGGTGGAGATACTGTTGGCCCTGAGGTTGGTATCCTTCTCTTCCATCATTGACCAACACCAGTACCCCCTCAAGTCCTGCCAGTCCATTTGCGGGATGCTAATAATGGATTTATAGTTGTGTATGTTCCCATGAAAACTGGAAGCAAAAACAATATGCTACATGGTGCGTCCTGGTTGTTTGGAAAATCTGGGTTGGACACCCACAACCCTGCTTCGGTCTTGCGCGCCACGAGATCATCAACCAGAGTGGCATCGTTGTACTTTTCCATCAGATCCTTAATCTCATGAACATAAAAATGCCATGAGGTATGTTGCATGGAATGAATAACAAGTTCAATATATAAGTACAAGTCAGCAAAGCTGCTGCTTTGCTCATGGTTTTCCACAAACCTGTGCGGGCATGTTCTCTGGTGGAGGTGGTGCTGATCACAAGGTCAGACTTTAGCCAGTCTTCACCACATTGCACAAACTGATCGTAGAGCTTGTCGAACTCATATTGATCCTTGCCTGGAAAAAAACACTCATCGTGATTTGGAAAAAAGCCCTCCTAGGATTTTCCATTCTTATGCATGCTGAATGTTTCTCAAAGTGAGGGATGCTCGAAAATTATCTGAGTCGTATTTGTTTAGATATTTTCGATCATCCATCATTTTTGCGAAATACCCATTTACAATGTTGGTTGATATGTCTTAGGCAGTCACTGGCTTGGGCTTCCTTGATTTTCTCTTTGATGATCGCTGGGCAACGCGAACCTAAGAAAACGGAAAACTCAAAGGGTCAAAGGGGCGGCTTATACCATGGTACGGTTGTAGATGCAGCGGCTACCAAATCTAAACATCACTTTGAAACCCAAGGGGCTGCGAACAGACCTGTGGAACCTTCCCTTCGCTGCACGTCTCCTTTTGAACTTGACCGTTTCCTCATCTTCCTTAGGGTGTGCATGTGTCTGTGTGTGTGCATGGTGCATGACATGTGTATGTGTGCCCATTAGTTGGAAACTGAGGGCTTGTCTTCCTGTGGCAGAGATGATGGTGCTGGTGGTGGCGCAGCCGGCGTGCCGGCAGGAGCAACGGGTGTGGGTAGAGGTGGGTCACTACTCATCAAACCCACTGTGGTGGCACGTGCAAGTGCTGCAGATATCAACCCAGCTCCCCCCGTTTCACCTTCCTGATTCACAGTAGCTGGTGCGTCCCCTGGATTGACAACAGGTTGTAGGGGTGGAGTGCTGGTAGCTGGGACCACCACATCAACTGATCCTTGAGGGGCATCTTGAGAACCCACAGATGGCGGAGCCATGGTAAGGGCAGCTGCATCTGGAGAAACCACACTGGCTGGAGTCATGCTAGCGGTCACTGGGGTAGCTGCAACTGGGACCAGACCTGATCCTTGAGGAGCATCTGGGGAAACCACAGGTTGGGTCATAGTAGCATCTGGGGTCGGAGCTGTTACCGGAACCACATTGGGGGTGGGGGTAGCAACCGCATTCACCGCATCATTGGATCCACCTGCGCTGGTAGCAGATGGGGGGGAGACCTGAGCACTGGTTCCTGTGGCTGGGGCTTCGGGCGATGCAGCTTCACCAGGGCTCATGTGTTTGGACTGTGGCACCTTGAACTTGGACCAGTAGGCAATCATAGCTCTCGTGGGGGTAGCGACGGGCACAACCGTAGTATCATCAACTTTCTCCTCTCACCGGTGCCATCAAAACTCAATTTTATATGTGATATTCCTGCCCACAATTACCCCTGGAAATACAGACCCCTGTTGATAGCAAACCCGTCCTTGGCTTCATTCAGTGCAGTGGTGGTGCCAGGTTCCTGAGCAAATAGCTGGTGCTAGTAGTTCCAAAGACCTAACCCGGAAATGACACCAATTTTGAATTCCAAAAAAACATTTTGGGGATGACTGGTGGTCCAAAGCACTTCCACTCAAACAAAACTTAAAAGGGGGTTGAAGCTTAGTTTCAGCAGGCTTGTCTCTCGACGATCCAGCAGCTGAAATGGCAGCCTGAGCGGTACTTGTTTGTACTTTCTGTGGTTCCCATTATTGCTCTCTAAGTGGCACGCTGGTGCAAGATAGTTTCCAAAAAAAAATCACACATATGGGAGTAAGGTTCTTACCGCTAAGTGTTCAGCAGCATGCGGGGAGAATGGAACAGTCGGCAGTGAAGACATTCTGCCCGGGGACGGACTGTCCACAATTTCTTCCCCAACCATCTTTTCCCAAGACCCAGGAATCCATTGGTGGATGGTCCGTGGGTGGGAATCAGGTTCCTCTGGCGAAGGTACTGGGACATCGATAGGGGCCATAGGCACATCCAAGCTTTCACCTCAGTGGGGGAGGTAACAGCCATGATCGACCATGTAAGAGTTTCTTTTTATTTTGTTTTATATTTATACATATCTATCTATCTATCTAACTATCTATCTATCTATCTACCTATCTATTTATTTATTTATCTATCTATCTATCTATCTATCTATTTGGTATATATATACTGTTTGATTAAAAATAAACAAATATATACAAGTATCTAGTCGGGCTTTAAGGACCTAGAACCTAGAAGCAAAACATAATCAAGCATATCTAAGCTTCTTTCAGCGGCTTCCAATTTACCAATCAAATTTTGCACCACAGATTCATCACTGGCTGAACCCATGGAAGACGAAGTCTCCGCTCGTGACAGTTTGGCATCTGGCGTGACCTTTTCCACTTGGATCACATCCTCCCAAGTACAAACGTAAAAAAAAACATGGGGATCCAATAACGTAACATCATGTGGTCCAGCGAGAAATGCCATGAGCAATGTCTTTTTAAAATGTAAACATCGCTGTTCCCAAAAGATGACCAAAAGTTTGTGTTATGCTTTCTATCTAGTAGTTAATAACGGTCCCTGTACTTTGCCTGAAAATTTCATGGGCCCAGTAATAACCACAAATATTATATAGCGCAATGGTGTTGGAATCTCCTTGTCAACTTTCTCCTTCTTCCGCTTCTGAAGCGGCTCCGGAGCTGCGCGAGGACCACTGGCAAGAGCAGCCGCCTTTTCACGACGTAGCGCAGCAGCATTGAGAGCTGCTGCCACCTGACCAATGAATGAGGGTGATAAAATGGTAAAACTAGTTGACCAGTTGGCCAGGCATGAACAAGTAAATGTTTGGGTTACTCCAGCCTTGCATTGATCCCCGTAATCTGGGTCCGAACTCATCTTCAACAGATCAGCCTAGCTTTCCCTAACACCAAATGGCTGCACAACAAGTTCGATGGTGTTATGATAATGCAAGCTTGCCAAGCAATGCGGTACTGACCACAGCTCAAACATATTACAGACACGCGAAATTATGCGTTACTAGCGGTGCCTTTCTTGGAATTGCATCCCTTAGGAACGTCGACTCAACACCCACATGACCCCGTCACGGTCTCGTCACGGTCTCGTCACGGTCCCGTCCCCTAGGTTCGGATCCGACAAACCATGTTTCCTTTTACTTTTAAATTGCATCCGACAGAATCCGACAAAATCCGACAAACCCTCGTCACGGTCTCGTCACGGTCTCGTCACGCTGCACGGTTTGCACCAGCCCAGTGAATTGTTCATTTTTTTCGTATCAACACACCCCACACACGTTCGATGGGATGTGTTCACATGAGCTATCATCTAATTTTGTTGCTCTGTTTTACATGAGCAACCACCTAATTTCTGAAATGGTCATGGTGCTCTAGGCATGGCCCACTAACCCAATTGTATCCCATATAAAGCCTGATTTTAATTAGTATATGAAATATGCTGATACCAAAATCCCAGCATACCCATTTACATTACGAAACAATTTTGTTGGTGTGGGTTCCACTTCTACATCTAGACACCGGTGTATTTGCTTGTTTTGGGACAGGACCTCTAGGTGCACCATATTGAAACATCTAAAATCTAATGTCCGCACCACTGTGTTTACAGTGGTAAGGACGGGTTGGGGTGGAATCGCCCTTCATCCCTGGCAGCCACCAGCATATCCCTGAGAGGGCCCAAATTAGCATGTTCCCACCCAAAGGGTGCAGTTGCTGGAACCCAGGTAGCATCGGGCTGTGGAAACTCCGGAGCTTCCTCGTGTTCCTGGGCGAAGCCAGTAAGGGATATGCAGTTGGGGGCTGGAGGTATATAAAGGATCCTGGAATTTCAAAGGATATAGCTGCACCAAAAATAATCCTTGAAGGATCAAATCTGTTCATTGTATATATATATATATATGTGTGTGTGCATTGAAAACAGATGGTGTCTTTTATGTGGAAGTTGGGGATAAGTTGCGGTTTATGGAAACAGCCTAAAAGCAACCTAAATATATATTGCTGTTCATTCCTAAAATTTCCAAGTTAGAACAAATATTTTTGGGCATGGATGATATTAAGTGGTTAGATTTGGTTGGGGCACTGAGACACTCTTATTCCCATACGAAAACAACAATGGGGCACTCCTATTCTCACCAAGATAGGACATCGCTACCCTTGGCTCACTCCTACTATTAAATAAATAAATATATATATATATATCCAAAAAGATAATGCGCCCGCACGCATGGGGTCAATCCACCAGAACTAACAATTTTCTTATTGGTTTCGCACCCCCAAAAAAAGACCCCCGCAACCCACAAAACACGCAGCAAAACGCTAGGAAAAATGCTATTGGGGAGTAAACTTGCGGGGGTCTTTTCTTGGGGTGGCAAACCAACAGGAAAATTACAAACCAGAACTGTAGCAGAACCTTTTATCGGTTGTTGCCTCTGGGTTTAAAATTATTACGCAAGCTGTGTTTGCATTATCTTTGCCATGGCCGGTATCTTATCAAACATAAATGAAAATCAAATTGCATAATGGTCACAGAGTAACATGCTAAACAATCAGCAACTTCCCCAATGGGCTGCCAACAAGTCCCACATTTTGGATTTATCTGGGCAATCCCTGACTTGGAGAATCATTCCGCCTAGCCATGGGGTTATGTTCATTTATCAATAATAGTGTCATCTCGGCCAGCTACCACATGGAGTGATCCTCCAAGTAAGTTCCAGAATAGACATATATTTCGCGGTCAATTATTGTTATTAATCGTTTTTTTTCCAAAATTATCACAACATGTAAAGCGGTCTGCACACAAACCCCAGATAAGACTTGAAATGAAATCGCGGAAAACCGAATTCAAATTAATGGTTCGTCATTTCCACTGGATGTCCATTCTCCACACCACAAACCATGGAGCCATGTGCTGGCGCAGAACAAAGGCAGCAAACGCCTCTGGATACTCGCCGGATTTCTTCAAGGAAGGTCCACCGGCCCTGGCCGGTCATGCCGGAAGTGTTGCTGTTCAGGTACCGTTTGAAACATAATAATGTAATATATATTGGAAAACACTGGGGTAGGGACACAGATTTTCGGCCCGACTTCGATATCGTCTTCTTCACCATATCAGGGTGGGATTTCGTCCCAGCAGTCCGCTTCGAAGGGATATCATTGATCCATTTCCTTGGGAACCAACAGTGGGTTTAAACTATGAACTATTCTGATAAGAAGCTGGGTTGTTTGTGAAATATTTGGCAATCTATCTGGGCACCAGGCGCCGATCCAAATACATATGAAGGCTTGGCCGACCAATGGTTGAATGTAGACATCCAACTCAGATGGGCGCATCTTTAATTAGCCCAACAACTATTTCAACACAGCCCAGTGCACATATCCACGTGTCAGAAGATAAGCCGAGAAACAACCTCTGGAAAGCAGCTGCATATCTGGAGACCAAAAATTGGATATAAGGCCAATAAATCAGTAAGCTGGATGATGGTTGTTCTACCTTGGAAGGAATATGTTGCCAATGTTGCATGTGTCATGACACAGTGATACATGTCACTAGAGACTGACCCCCCATCTTATATCCAACTAAGTTGCTGCATAATTGCAGCCCAGCACTAAAGCCAGCATTGCTAACCTTGTAAATCTTGTGGAGATGCAATTGCCACTCCGAACGAAATCGGTTCCTTGCTGGATCTCTGAGGAAAAACATGCAGACTTCAACAGTCATGATCCGATGATGTGACCATGCGCTGGGTACACACAAGAAAATTAAAGGCATAATCAAATAGATGCAAGCAAGAGTCTTTGATCACCCATGATGCTGATGTATCGTCCGTGCGTACCAGAGCTTACCCATATCCAACTTAGCTAGCCAGAATCACGTTGAACTTTCTCAACCTACATGGATCTTGTAACAAACTAAGACGACCATGTTTGATCATTGAATTTCATGCTTTTTTGATGTTTTTACAAGACACCTGCAGCATGGAACTCCTCCCCATAATAATCCACCACGTCGAAGTCTCATGGTATCGCGGATAGCCCACAAGAAACCCGCCGTGGACCGAAAGTCGTTCACTTCACCTCGTCCTTGCCAGTCGTACCATTGCCTAAGACAGCACGTGGAACCAACAGGAGTCATGTGGAACTCGCTGGGCAAAAACTGGGGCTTCTGCGACTTCAAGCCGCGGGACCCTCAGGCAAGCGCAGGGCGAGAGAGGTGCAAGTGGTTTTCTTTTGACATAATCCCTTTTTATGTTTTATTAACATACAGTTATATCATCGATATTATATTGATACAATATATGTATGTATATATATATATATGATTTCAATTTGAAAGCTTGTGTTGCATAATAAATAATATTTGTATAATAGATTGCCACCTGAAAGGGAGGACCGAGTCCTGCACGATATGTAGATGTCAGCTGGCCAC
>Ga0126342_10006754_pt1 | contig 20410 bp, 17 predicted proteins | sample Cyp1metagenome_FD_92528 | JGI IMG/M metagenome (GOLD analysis project Ga0126342, IMG submission 92528) | Coral microbial communities from Lord Howe Island, Old Settlement Bay, Australia - Cyphastrea 1 metagenome | ecosystem: Host-associated > Invertebrates > Cnidaria > Coral ...
GAGCGTAAAAAAGCGTTCGGATTGGAAAAAACCGTTCCAGAGCACTTTTTGCGTTCAAAATGGCAAAAAAACACGTTTTCTTAAAACAGAGCAGAAAAAAGCAATCTGGAGGGTTACCAGGTAGGTGTGTTGGAAGGCAACACGGATGTTTGGTAACGGTTTACCCGGAAATCCCGGAAGGTGAAAAGCTACCTGACAGCTTTACTGGCGACCTTCATCCATAGTTCCATTGTGTTCCTGTTCCACATGTCAATGGCTTGCCTGAAGGAAACAACATGGAGAATTCATAGAAATTAAGAAGAAATCTTATATTGTGTATCACAAGAGTCATGAGATAGCAGCTTTTCCAGAATTTTCATGCAATTCTGGACTTAAAATTCTCACAGGATGGTGCCCCCCAGGTATAAGATGTTATAATTAAGTTGGTTTATAAACCATTATAAACCCCATTAATTAACTATAGTTATATCTACCATAAACCATAGAATTCAGCCACTTATAGGGCAACTGAACTCTATTTTGGGGACCCCATCCTGCAGCAACAGGTCTGTGTTGTACCTCATCCCAGCAACGAAAACTGGACCTTGGACGGAGCCGAAGCCTGGCGTCTTATGGTTTTCTGAATGGGAACCACCTTAGAATCACTTCAGATTGGAGATTCATATATATATATATATATATATGTATATTATATATATATATATATGTATATTATTATATATATATATATATATCTTGTGTATATATATATATAATTATATATATTTATTATTATTGGGATTTGCGATAATTATTTTTTTTCCTCATGTGGTATTTTGGCTGATCGGCTATATTTACTGTGCTTACCCTTTTTCATCGTTCTGCCGGCCCTGAACCACAAAAGAAAACTCACTTCAACCAGCACCGGCTGAACTGTGTCCAAAACGTGCTTCTGGGCCAAATCACAAGCCCAGGGACAAAAATGATCCTGCAAATCGGACAGATAAGTGGGTTTGTCTGAAACTAGGCCAAGAACACAGACAGAACCCGGCGGTGCACACAATCATCGTCAATCATTGTTCCCATTTGTGGGCAAACCCAAGTAGTTGGAGAATAAGTTCATGTACCTGTTTTGGAGCCCTTCAATTGGTAATGGTCTTGTATTTCTTGATATTTTTGTAGTATTGAGCCATCCATTTTGTGAGTTTGATACTGTAGTTTCCACATAACCCGAGGATTCTCCAAGTGGATACTCGTTCTGTGCTCTTTTTGAATTTCATTCCATTTGGCACTCCAACTTTTCTGGAGCTATCGCCTATTATCCCATCATTAGATGATATTTCATGATGTTCCCATCACATCCCGAAAAAATTGAACAAATGTCTCCATGACGTCCCCATTCTACCTCCATATTTCTTAAATTTCAATCCCAAGACGTCCCAACATGAACATTTATTTAATATAGGTATGGAAATATATCTAATATTATCTAATCATGGAAATACTTATAATTCTACCTCCATCAATGTTTCAAAGTCATGGTGGATTTTCCAGCTTAGCCCAAGATGCCAAGGAACTTCAGTACAAACTGCAGCGCTTCTTTGCCCAAAAGGGACCGCCCCCCTTGGAGGCGCCGGGGGCCTTCGGAGTCGGTATCTGTTGAGATAGTTCCGACTCAAAAACGTGTGGCGAGTTGAAGTCTAGAAATGCGAAGCTGGTATACCCTCTGGTAAACATACAAAAAACTATGGAAAATCACAATTTTTGATGGGAATTTCTATGGTCATTTTCAATAGCTACGTTAAATTACTAGAGGGTAAACTTCGGTATCAACTAAGAATGAGTTGAACTTTTTTGGTAGGTTCACTCTTTGAGTCGAACCTAGTTCCGAGACGCAGAATTTTTTGCCAGGAAGTCTTCATCTCCACTCAGAACTTGACTGTGGAGGTACAGGAGACCATCATGAAAGAGTGCCCAGGTCTGCTCATCAGTGCGTCACTTGACTTCGAATGTTACATCCACCACTGGGGAATCAATGTCGGTTATGTTTATTTTGGGGCGTTCCTTGAGCAAATCCAAGTATTTCAGAGATTCTCGGAGAAGAGATTCTTCACCACTTCCTCGCTTGATATAGGGACAGCACGGTAGCTGTACAATGTGGCAAATATCACTGGCACAGCTGGTTCAGCAGCTGAACATCAACCATCAGGTGAATCTTAGAATATCCCACGATCGTCACCATCACTCCATGTTGCTTATGACACTTGGGTTTGTTTCTCACGAAAACCAGCTGACAGTGTACTAGATGAGTTCAGAATCCCGTACACGAGCGAGCAGCGCGTCTCATCTCCGATTCCCACTATCCATACAATGTGAGGCCCCCTTGGTTTATAACTCCAAATACCCAAATAACTATATATAGTTACTGTGGCTTTTGTTAACCAACAAACATCACAACGGGGGGCCTTCTATCCATAGGTTCCAGGGTCATTTTACTGGAACCTCTGAAACCTTTCGACCTCAATTGATCGTTCCAGGTTTGCCCTATGTATCAGTGTCCAATGTATTATAGTTCTGTGAATAGTTGTAAAATAATATATCACATATCATATATCATATATATATATATAATAATAATAATAATACTAATAATAATAATCATATATATGTATATATATATAACATGGTGTTTAACTTCTCAGTATTCATGAATTCTTGCTGCCTGTCTCTCGATTCTGCTGGGATCGATCGGAACCCGAGGTTTTTGGTGTTGGCTGAGACACAGCTTCCCATCTCACCCGAGAAATCGGGAAAGGCAGTGGCAAAGGCTCAGCAAGCTCTTGCTTCGTCAGGGACACGATCCGGATAATCCAAACAGATCATCAATCTGTATAACAACCCCATTAAAAAAAAAAAAAAACATCAAAAAGATCGGAATCCAGTGGAATCCGATTTTCAGACAATGGTAAATCACTGTTGGGGGTGATATTTTCTATGTGCATATATGTAATATACATACACACGATGCAGGAATTGATTGACCAGATAGGAATTATACTTTTATAAAAAGCCTGTATGGTGAATTTGGGTCATTCCTGGTTATTCTATACCTAGGTTGTGATTGAATATATATATATATACAGTATGTATAATATTACATGACATGACACTACACTAGATTACTTTACATGACATTACGTACATTTATGTAAGTTCCTCTGCCGATTCTTTCTTACAATTAAGTTATCCAAATCTTTGGCAAAAACTGCAGCACCTTTATGAACTATGTTTATTCCCACTGGTGTGTGTGTGTTGTGAACCAACAGCTGGCTATGTAAAGGTTGGGACCCAGCATTGGTTTAAGGGGCAGTTGACAGAAACGCCCGCCGAACGCAGGCGTCAAACTTGATGGTTTCCAGTATATTTTGACAGAAAATAATGCAAGTATTGAGTGATATTCATGTTTTCTGAAAATTACTCTGGGGTGTCATCCGTACATGTTTTTTAGCTAATTTCCCAGAGATGAACACGTTGAAAATCATGTCCCTCAAAGAGGGCTATATTTCGTCTCTTCAATAAGCGTCAGCCAAATCCACTGCGGGGCTTCAGGCGGACAGCTTGGCTCAGAGCTTGGATGAAGCGAGCTATGCAGAGCAGATGCAGATTTGGCCCATTCAGGCGACAGTGAAAGGGGAGGTGAGGTGGGTTTGTCATGGTTTGTCTCATTAAAATGGCTAGTTGATTGGGTATCTCCTATTTTCATTCAAAAGTCCGGTAAGGTCGTGGACCAAAAACCTGCTTAATTAGTCCTTTGACATATTGTTTGAAAAACCATACGGGATGGTTGAAATGACGAGCTAATCTTTTTTGGGGTACAGCAACCAGCAACCAGAGTTCGAGATGATTCAACTGATTCAACTGATAAATCAACCCAATCCACCCTTTCAGATGGTTGAAATGTGTTTGATCATGAAAAACTGGTTGTATAATGTTGTATAATGAGTATATGAGTTGATCAATGAATCGTTGGGGTGAGAGCAAACAGTGTCATTGTTTTTGTTGATGCATGATCAAACATGATCATGTTCATTGATGTTTGATGCAAAGAATAAGCAACTTAGATAGTCTTACATAATGATGAATCATGGTGAATCATCAAGCTATGATTGGCCGTTTACTGGATCAACAAACTGCACTCTGACGATCATATTTTGGTGTTGAAAAGCACCAGCCAGTTCAAAGGAATTATCCACTGTGCAAGGTGGTGCACCCCACTTATAAGTTGATTTATAAACCCTACTAACGTCTATTAATTAACTATTACAGACTATAGATCTGTAATCTGTATACCAAAAATGATACTGACCTAGTTCTAAAATGTTATAGACCAACTTAGACATCATTTGGGGGTCTCAAGTACTAAACAGGTTTTTGACACACTTTAGAGTTCTTTTCTCAGGCTGCGTTTGAAAGCTACACCCGTGCGATGCAAGAAGTGCAGGATGCACAGAGGCAAACGGAACATCTCGAGGTTTCTGGGCTTGCGGGGCTTCTCGCTGCCGGAGGTTCGGAATGGAGATCAGATAGGACCTGATGAAAAAAGCCACCGGTGATTTGGAGATCATGGATATTTGGTCGGTGGTGACTGGAACCATGGAACTTTGAATGACTTTTCAATACTTTTCATATATTGGGAATTTCATCATCCCAATTGACTCATATTTTTCAGAGGGGTGGGTATACCACCAACCAGATACCCTCTGGTAATTTAACAGTTTGCTATTGAACATGGCCATAGACATAGTGAGTTTTCCCATTAAAAATTGGTGGATCTTGCCATAGTTATGTAAACGTTTACCAGAGGGTAAATGTTATTTATGAGGATACATGGGGATTATTCCATAATATCCCAATAATATTCCATAATATCCCATATTATACCAGAGGGTATCCCTTCACCACAGTTGGTGGTTCAGCGACTAAAACCACTGCCCAGGTCCAGTTGGTGATTTGCCACTGTCGTGAATCCTTGGATTGGCTTGCAGGCGACCCGGAAACTGACATGACGACCTGATGGAAACTGACCCATGGCTGAAGGGATTAATAGAAAAATATATAGGTAGAACGTGCTAGAAGCCATATCCAAACATGGTTTTAGAATGTTTTAGATTCAGAGTTCGGATTGCCATCTCTAAAATCATGACAAATGATGCACGTATTCTTCTTCTGTACTGCTCTTCTGGGTTCCTTTCTTTTCCAAGGGCTCACGGTAGGTGGCAGAAGTTCGAAAGTATTATGTTTGCACCATATTTCCAACTTCTAGATCGGTGAATGACCACAGTCAACCATGTAAGTTGCTTCATTTTGTCATTGACAACACCACCATTTCAAGGGCAATGTCCATTGGCAGGAGACATATTGCAAGCATTTTCAGGCCATTTTCAGCTCCAAGCTACCCACTTGTAGATGACAGAAATAGACTGTTGGGATCTATGGAAGCCAAGTGAATAACGACATCCCTCAGATTACCCTCTGGTAAACATACAAAAAGCTATTGAACATGGCCCAGTCGAAATAGTGGATTTAGCCATTAATAGCATGGTGGATCTTTCCATAGTTTTTGTATGTTTACCAGAGGGTATCCAAGACTTTCAAGCGTCCGAGATGGGATCTGAGTGGTGAAGCATGGTGAAATTTTCCAACAGGACCGCGTTTCTACATGCCAAAGACTGGAGCTGCACTGGACGTGGCTCAGGCTGCAAAACCAAGCGTCAGGAGAGGTCAGGTCCGGCAGTCCGCCAGGCAGTCCACTGGGGAAGTGGTTTATTCCTGGGGGATTCTCACATAAAAACATGGTTTAATGATGTTAAATGCTTAGAAGAAGGTCTTGTTTCCGGCCATGTAAAGTATGTAAAGTTGCTACTTTCCCAGAATTCCAGGGAACATGTTCAGGAAAGCCTCATATTTCTTTAGTGGTGAACATACCTTTTTCTCTGTCATTTTGTGTTTCAACAAAGCCATTGATACTTGGGAGCTTCAGCCAAGGTCTTCATCTATGAGAAATGCAACTTCGACACCGACCTGTCAAAGATGTCTGGGCACTTTCGATCGGTCTCCAGAGTTCTGGTGGATGACAAGGACAAAATGGTACAAGTTGGAGCTTCCCAAAAATGGTGTGTTACCGTACCCCATAAGTTTAGCACTTTTAACCACTTTTGCCATTTTTTGGAATTATTTGGAGGGTCTTGGTAGATTAGATCTGTATGTCAAGCACTAAAATAAAGCGGGTATAGTCGTGTCCCTTTTTTTTCGAGACTGGAGCGCACTTTGCACAAGGAACGTGTAATTTCAAACTAGTTCAAACTAGTTCAGACTATTTCTCATTTATTTTGAAAGGCTTTGGCCAGGAGCACTCAACTTTGCGGTAAAATGCCTTAAGTTGTGATGTAACACTTCCAGACCTTCTACACCTTCCAGCTTCACTGGAAAACTCTTCTCCCTTGTTGGTTCTCAAGGACCCTTGAGGCTGTCTAGAAGGGATCTGGACCGTGATGTGATTTTCTGGAAACTACCGCTGGTAACCCAATGCCATAAACCTATAAAAATGGCTGGGGATGCTTTATTTACGTTGATACCACCCGTCAAAATTTTGGGATTTTGGGGAAATGGCAATGGCTTTTCCACAGTGATCCACCAGGGGATGCGGCGTGACGAATGCTCGGGCTACCTCCAGCATTTGATCGACCACTACGAGGAGAGGTCCATGGCATTCCATGGGCGGGACAGAATTTCGAGTGACTTGAAAAACCTTGAACTCAATGGATTGGTTCAAGGGATTTGTTTGACTGGTTTAAGATGTTTAAGCCCCTATATTTAATGGGAAAATCTATGGTTTCTGGTTAAGGTTTTCCCGACTAAACCAATCCACTGATGAACCTTTTCAGACAAGTTCTTGCTTCCGGAATCTGAGGAGCCAGCAGACTACACTCTCTTCTTCCAAGCGGATGCTGCTGATCATTTGCATTGGGGCTATCTATCTTTGGTCCCTTGCAGCAGAAACCAGTGCAACAGTCCAAACAATGAATGTCCCAGTAAATCCTGCTTTGTATTTGCTATAATATCATGTCCCTACCTTGGATCGTGAAATAACTTAGATCCTTAAGTGCGGCAATCTACGAACTATTATTATAGTGCTTGGATCTCTTTTTTTCCACAGGTAAACATCATTCTTGGTGTTTCAATATGTTGGATAAATCCCTCCACTTCTTGGTTCATGGAAATAACTAGTGTCAAATTGTTATCATGATCAGTTTCTTGGCTAAATCCCATGTAGTGTTAGTGAAAACCCCAAAAGAAGGACATTTGAGCAGGGCTCAAAACCCCTGTTGGCTGATTATGTCGGGTTATACTATCCTTTATACATGTTCAGCATCCATTATGTCAAGGATAGTATATTATATCAATATATCTTCAATAGGATTTCCCATCCATTAATCTTTATCATCTGGTTGGTGGTTTCAATCATGTTTTATTTTCCATAATATATGGGAGAATCCTTCCCATTGACTTTCATATTTTTCAAGATGGTTAAAACCACCAACCAGTTAATGGATTTTCCATTAATAGATTTGGGTTCCATGAATGGATTTTCCCTTCAATCGGATTTTCCATATAATATTATATAAATATATCTTCAATATTTCCTAATTCTTTGATAATAGGATTTTCTGAACAGATTTTTCAATATCTTCCATTTATATTGTATAAATACTATGGCTAATTCTTTGGTTTCCCGATTCAAAGAAAATGGTTTCAAGCCCAAGATTGATGCGACGAGTTGATGCGACTCGTCACGAGGTGATGAAATCTTTGGAGCTCCACAGCTTGACGTTCCTGGGTGGTTGCGAAAGTGACAGATCAATGAAGACCATAGGAAAACCATAGGAAAACCATAGGAAAATGGAGGTTTACCCTCTGGTTATGTCAAAATAGCTATTGAAAATGGCCCATTTATAGTGGATTTACCCATTGATAGCATGGTGATTTTCCAGTTCGCTATGTAACAAATTACCAGAGGGTAGTCTCTACTTAGATGAGACTAACTGGGATTCACTAACTGGTTACTAACTGGTTAGTAACTGGTTAGTAACTGGGGTTAGTCTCTAGGTCATTCGACTGGATGAGTAGTTTATATAATCCTTGAGTATCCTAAAGACCTAAAGAGTCTTTTGGTATCAATGTGATTATCTACGTTCACGAGCGAAGAATTTATTTTTCTTCAGGGTATCTAAGATTGGCCATGGTCTAAGCTTGGACAATTGGGATTGAAATGAGTTATATACTGTGTAATTAATGGTTTTAAGTTCAATGAACAATTAACCATGCTTGAGCAGTTCAAATTGGCTTCCACGTGCATAGGTAAAACGGATAAATAATGGGGAACTCAATCAAGTTGCCCAACAATAAAGGGGAGATGGATATGAGTCAGATTTTTAAAGCCAAGAAAATCATAGAGCTTAGTCATGTCTTGGGTATTTGGGTTTTGACATCCAGTTGTAGAGGGAACAAACAATACCCATACGTAGTATGTGTAATGCAGTCAATCCAAAACTGGTATCCCAAAGCAAAACGGCAAAACGGTGAAACGGTCGACCGGTGATATTACTGGATAGATGCCATCCCGTGCTGCTGGAGCTGCTGGGGTCATCAAAATGGGCAGACCAAGCATGGGGGCTTAAGCTAAATCATAATATGATCTTGCCCATATAGCTACAAAGATATGAATGGATGCGCCTATATATAGATCATCAGAAAAGTCCCAATACTCAACTTGGGTACCTGAGGGGTGATGGTGGTTTATTAATAGAGGAAAAAAACTACAGGCCAACAACGGGCTCATAGTAAACCCCAATAAGTCAATTTTAAATTGCTGGTTTGAAAGTGTGGGAAAAAAACACTATATCCCACCATATCTCAGATGCTTCAAAGCCAGGAACATTCACTTATAGTCATACCTCTTTTATTTTATGGTGACTTATTAAAGTCATATTTAGATATATTGTTCACCCTATACCTCCTTTATATATGGTGACAATAATTTTCACGTCAAAATTGACAATTTTAGGCGCTGCAGGATGCCTTTACGGCGTCTCCGCCGTGAGGTCTCCCTTCGTCCACCTGAACTACCCGCGGCTCATCACGTCGCTGTCGCCCTGTCGCGCTGAAGTCTTTCGACAGATCTTCGATCGACCTCCATCGAGGCCGGGGGTTGTCGGCTCAAGCGGGTTGGGGTTGAAACAAACAGGATGGGACATAGATTGGATATTTTATATAAAGCAGTTACTTACTGTAATACATACGAAACACATAATGAAACAAAAAGAAAAATGGTGGGATTTTGTTCACATTGACAATAGATGACAAAGTGTGGAAAGGAAGCACTTCAAGGGTTGGAAACCATCAAGAAAACCTAAGCAAATACAGGAAAGAACAGATTTATCAAATCAAAAAGTTGGCTTTCCTTGTTGTAACAGTTTTGTAGAATCTTCTGCGCAGTTTGAGTTTAACACAAAGCCAATGTTTGAAAAGTCCGGTTGTTGCCAATTGGGGGTTTGTCCGGATACGCCAATGTCAGGAATGCTAAGAACATCTAAGAACTATAGTTGAATGACCATGTCGCATGTGTTGAAATGCGTGGAGCATGGCACACATAAAGAAAGCAGTTCATGATGTTTCTACCTAAGTCCTGTGTCTACCACTAAGGTTTGCATGTCAACCGCATCCACTCTCGCGCTTCGGCATTGGGAGCAAATTGATATTGTGTAATATTGTGTAAAAATATTATAACAATATCAACATGTTATTTACATGCCTTTTCTCGCTTTTCGCTTTTCGCCCAGGACCTTGGGCTCCTACTGCTGTGCTCAATTTGCGGTTTCCAGGGCTCGCATCAAAGGCAACCCTTTGGAGAGGCCCCTGGGACAGCCTGGCGAGGGATGGATCGGCAAGCCTGTGGGAGACTGGCGGTGAAGGCTTGGGGAAGGGGTAGAGAATGGTAGAGACGTTGGCTACATCTTGTTATGTTGAAAATGATGTCCCACTAAGCGTGCTTACATCATCTTACATCCAGTTTCTAAGCCTTTACTTCAGGTCTCCTCCGGCGTCGTGAAGCTCTTGGCCAGGTACCAACGTATGCAGCAGATGCTCTTCAGCGAGTCACCGGAAGTGTGTCATGACATTCCCGGGCATCCCACTTTATGTCTGATGTTTGAGGTGCTGCTCAGTGGCGGACTGGATCTTGAAAGCTTGGGAGGTGATGGGGAAGTTTCATCGGTTGCACATGGTTTCACTGTGATTTAAGGAGTGTACGTTGTGCACATCTAAGATTTGCGAATTGGCATGAGGCCGCAAAATCAAGCAATTTGTTGGTATATTTGCAACTTTGCATGTTCTGTTTTCCGGAAGTTCAGGAAGGGCGTTCAACATCCACCCCTCAAGTTTGAAACCCTTTGTGGCGACCGTATTCAGTTCGCCAACTGAGTATGGCCCAAGAACTATGGATCTTGCTCAAGAAAGTGCATGGTCGCATACCATCCCATAAAATCATATATATATATAACATCTAATCTCATCCCTCACTGGTATTATACCTGTAATATGGCCCCATGATGACTTGATCCAGGTGTATTGGCACGTTCTCTTCGGTGAGAAGGATGAGCTTCCAACACGCGCGGAGAATGCGGCACTGCATCTCGGCTACGCGGAGGACTTTCATTGGATTGGAGGGAACATCTTAACCGGAAACCCATGGTTTTTACCATGAAATATGGGGGTTTCCTGTAAAATTTCCCCAACAAACCAATGCAATGCATATTATAGCGAAAGATGTCGGATTTTGCCCTTTGGAATGGGTTGTTGAGACCTATGACTTTCCGGGGAGTGTGTTCCAAATGTTGGGAGTGTTGCACCCTCTGTCTCGCTCTCTTTGTCCAGGCAACTCTTTCTGCGAATCAGAGATTTGGAGAATGAGTCGTGTCTTGCCAGACCGCCTCCTGAAATGAAAGAACTTCTGGTGGAAGGGCCGCAGGGCCATGGCTACTTGAATGACTCTCGAGTTTTACAACCGTCTGTGCACGTGCTTCACAGTTGGTATGTAATTCATAGATGTTAACAACCATGGTTCCTTCATCCATATGATGAACCCCAGCGATTAACAGGTTTTACCACCAACGTTGCCGGTGTTTTTTCGGATTCTGTGGGGATAGGCTCAAATGGCGGAAACGAGGAGCTTTCCGACGGACCCAAGATCTCAACGTGTCATTGATGGCCATTTCCTTCAAAGGTCAGGCACCAATATGTTGCATCTTAGCCCATGAAACATATGAAACTTGGTCTCAGTTGGTTGCGGGCTGAAAAACATGCTCAGGTTGTGTCGTTCCTTTTTGCCACAAAATCTTGCGCCAACCACTTGCAATTTTTTTGGGGGATGGGAGTTGCAACCAGGAACTGCAGGGCTTTGGTGATCCTTCTCAGCTCCAGCATGTTTCCTTGTAATGATTTCCTTCACCGAACAGCACTGATTTTGGGAGGGGTTACTCATTATTGGTCCCCATTTTCCAGAATTTGCAAGAAACATCTCCGGAAGGACCCAAGCTCCCGTGCCAACCACGCTGGATGCCCGTGGGTTTCCTAAGGTATTTGCCTCCTGGCTCGATGTTCTTGAAACTGGCCTCCGGTCGAAGCTGACGAGCCGATCAAGCTGACAAAATCGACAAGCGCTGCAGCGAAGATCTGGGGGGTGATAATCAGTGAAGATGAATATTTGGGTGGCTATCGTGGGTGTTGGTTGAGGTACATATAGGATCATATAGGATCATATAGGTACATATTCATGGTGAACAGAATTTGGACACTATGTAAGATCTTCATGAGTTAATTATTCTGCATATCGTAGTAATCCTGGATTTGGTGTATTGGTTGCACAGAAACCTTGCATCAAGCAGTCCTTTTGGGCACAGTTCTGGGGCCCCCAAAATGCATGCATTTATTGAATTGTGACACACACACACAGAGCAGGTTATTGGAGAGTGGAGGTACTGTTTTTCATAGGTCTTGCCCTCGCCTTGAGGGTTCCTGAAGATTCCTAGGTTATGTTTGAAAAGCAATCTACTCACCTGCACTACAGGTTCCTATTGGTTGTCAGACCCCTTCGATTTTGTAGCTCCAGCGTCGCAGGGGATGCTGAGACACAGGTGGGCTGGGTGGACACTGAAGACTGGGTATGAGGCTATGGTACTGGGTAGAAAAGCCATCAGAAAAAGCTAAGCAAGGTATGCCCGATTATTTATCCGTGGCACATGGGGTATACCATGGGTATACTTTGTTCATCTTTGTTCTGTCATTCCTAACTGGGAGGCGAGATCGGCTGATGTATTGTTGAAAACATCAGGCTTTTGTGGTCTAATTGAAAGGTATCGACAGCGGTATCTCTATTCGATAATTGCTCTGCATTTGCATGCCACCAAACAAAAAGTAAATTTGAATATAGTGTTCGCGGCTCCTGGTCATAGACCTATTGACCTATCGTGAACATCATCAACAACAGATATCAAGGGACTATTGTTTTCTGAAGGATTTTCAGGGCCCACCCAGCTCGCTGGGTGGCTCCGCCATCCACCAGGCCGCAAGAATACCAGAGCTTTGCTGCACACAGTGCGGCACACCCTACCAAACCTCAAGGCGGCAGCTCCCACAGCCTTTTTTCTACAGAAAGAACATGAGAAGTTCATGAGGGTTCCATGTTAGTTATCTCATGATATCTCATGTCATATCACATATAAGTATATAATAAGCATTAATTAGCTATGGCTATATTGTATACACTGTGCATGTATCATAGCTTAATAGCATAGGTACAGGAAGGTCACAAAAAACATGGAGCGGGCACAGGTGACCAGGTGACAGAGGTGACCATGAAATGAAGCCCAAAATGGGAGGAGAACTATGGGAAAATACAGGAAAATCCACGATAAATGAATGTTTCATGGAAGTAAACCAAGAATTCATATGGAGGTTTCTTAAAATAGGACCCCCAAGACCATGAGTTTCACTACGAAAATGGTCGACTTGGATGAACTGTACCACCCATGACTTAGGAAACCTCCAATGTGGCAAAGATGCGATGCTGATGTACTGCCCAACCGATTGCCCAAACCGAACTCCAGCTGTCTGGAGTTGTTGCATGATTTTGCCAGCTGCCGACAAATCTTGCCAATGCGGGACCCATGTCCTTCTCCTCCACAAATCCATAATCATGCAAGTCTGTCCTCGATCCCGTTGTCCCAGCACCAATCGCAGTTGCTCAACCAGCTTCAATTTTGGCTGCGAAAGGAGAAGACATTTGACATGCCATCATGATCATCATCATCATCATCATCATCATCATGCCACATGTGATGACTTTGTAAGGAATGCGTCATAGAATCGAATGGCATACCATGGTGCCCCAGTGAGATCTTGAGCCAGGTGAAATATCAATGCAGAATGCAGCTGAGTATTTTGTTGCTATAGGATAGTCCCACCGTCACAAGGCCCCAGCGACTCCTTAACCGAACAGAGGAAGTGGAGCTTGGCTGGTTCAGACTGATGTGCAGCAGGGCCCTGGATGTGAATCTGTGATGGAGTCGACTTCAAATGATGCCTGATCTCTCATTGCTGGACTCTGAGTTTGCAAGAGGTGCTGTTGCGTCGTGGAAAAACTGCATAATTCTTTGATGTTCTTGGTATGTGTGATCAAACCATATATTGCCATATATGTCTATGTATATATATGTAATATATATATATAATATTATATACATATAGTTTGTATAGTCAGTCCCTTCAACTATTCTACCCATTTCGGGCAACACTTCTTAGCTTTTAGGGGGGCGCCATGGGGCCCCACATTTTGCCAAGGCCACTGGGGCGCCAGGGCCGCCAGGATCCCCACTTTTCAGATGATGAGACCACCAGGCAGGGCCATGAGACCATCCAGCTGGGGTAGCCCCATGACTATCCCCAAATGACTAAAGCTGAATTTGGGTATGTTCTTATGTGAGATATCACTTATAGCTGGTTTTTTTTGGCTTTTTTATTTTCTCATGAAAATGCCTTAATTACTATGATAAGGTCTTGCGCCAGAGGCAGAGTTTTTCCGGACATCATGGGGATCAAAATCACCGCGCTGTGTAACTGGACCCGTCAGATGCTTCGGAAACTCGTCCGAGGTTCGTGTTTTATTGGTGCCTCCTCTGGGTGACCTTGCACTACCTGGCGTGGCCCTTGTGGCAACGAAGGAGGGTATCTTGGCTGGACATCCCAGGATGTTTGTAGATTTTATTTGTGATGTGGTAAACCCAATGCCATGGACCATCCCTAATATTACCAAAATATTACCACTTACCAGACTTACCATTTTTTTTATGTTTTTATGGGTGGTAAAAAAACCATCTCCAATGATAGGTTTATGACATTGTTATCACATTAGTTGAATTTCCCCGGCTGAACGAAACCTCCATGGCTGGTTCAGGGATTTTCCAGCTTGACATGTTTGATCGCTGGAGAGTAGATATCTTGTCGTGATGGAGGAGCAATGATTCTATTGCATTACCCGGTAAACTAACATAACTATGGAAAATCACCATTTTGAATGGGAAAACTCACTATAAATGGCCATTTTCAATAGCTATGTTAGTTTACCAGAGGGTAGTTCCTCCACTATAAAGTAAGTTTGCTAAAAACTGTCCGATATCAATTTGTAGAACCCCCTTGTTGCTGATGGAACATTGACAGTCCATGAAAAACGACATTTATTTCCAGTTTGAGTCCTGCAGGTAGGCTATATACCTGTTTTGCTCATCACTTTCCAGCTTTCACCATAAGTTTCGAGCCATTCTCTACAATCTACAATACTCCCCAGGTCCTTTGCTTTAAAAATGGCTTTCACAACCTGAGTTTTGAAACTGTCACGGGTGAGCTACGGTGCAGGTACTGGGGCTGATTTGTTCCCCCACGCCCGTGGAGAGGTGGGTGACTGGGTGACTGGAGATGAGTATGAGGACGGTGATGTGTTGGGTACCCTCTGGAAAATTCACAGTTGGACCCTGAAAATCACCAGTTTTTAGTGGAAATTCTTCCAACCCTTATCTGGCAGGGTCGAACTGTTCATTTACTGGAGGGTAACATGAATCTGGCGATGATTATTGCTGCTTTCAACGCAAATCAAAAGCTGTTTGTTTCAGGAGAATCATGATTGAACAAAAAATGAAGATATGGCAAACACAAATTGTATTAGGGCACCAACAAAAAGAACTATTTGAAGAATCAACACCCAGTACTTCCCAGCACATCTAAACCTGTCAAAAACTAATAATGGTGAGCATGATTGTGTTTTTATATATTTCAATGAACATCAAATACTGATATCTTTCGTAATCATTGAACAAACATTGTTTGGAATTCTTCCGTTCAGGGTTTCCTTGAAATTGTGCTCGCCATGAATTCTTTTCTTGAATCACCACCCCAACCGGCCAGATACAGACGTCGGCTTTGCCGCTCTCAAGCAGAGCCCTTGGAGAAAATGATCCTGAGAAGATGTTAGAAGGTCAAAAACTCTACCCTCTGGTTATTTAACAGTTCGCGGAAAATGCCCATTTATAGATGGTTTACCTATTAAAAATGGGGATTTTCCATGGCTATGTTAGTCATAACCAGATGGTAAACATCAGATCGCAGATTTTGGATGTTGATGCTGGATGTTTGGTACTTGTAAAAAATGTTGTTTTCGATCCCAACATGTCAACATGTCGCAAACTTGTCCAAGATGTTGTTGAGCAAACAGGGAGTCTTCGTCACAATTGCAATGAGTAGGTCCAGACGAAATCACTGCCTTTTTGGCACAATCCATCAGATCATAAGGAAATCATGGTAAATGTACGCCTAGCCCAGCTGTCCGCAAAATATGTTGAGTATTGGTGGATACGAATCATCCCCATTCAGGAGATATTCCCATCTATCATCATCTATCTATATCTCTATACAGTAATATAAATAATTACCTGGTTGGTGGTTTGGAACATTGTTTAATTTTTCCATATATTGGGAATAGCAACCTTCCATGGCATCTCATAGCCTATGTAGTGTAGATGATGGAAAATCTGTTTGAAACCCCTATATATGTACACTGTACATTTAAAAGAAAACAGAGTTTCCTGCAGAATTTCCACTCAAACCATTGACCTGGGGTATGGAAACTCACCACTTTTGATGGGTACTTCATCTGTAAATGGGCCATGTTCAGTAGCTATCTTAGGTTTCTAGAGTGCAGTGATCCAAATCCATCGAGGTGATACGTGGCTGAGGTCTACTGCAGCCTCGCAGTGCTGGGTGGTTTGAGACTCCTCTTAGGCTGCAGGTGGCCAGCAGCCTCAGCCGGAGCCAATGTTGGGATGTCGCCACGGATAGCCACGGACACGATGGACTGACCAGCTGACCAGTTCAGGATAGTTCAGGTCTTACAGGTCTTACCAGCACCAGGTCGGCACAAGATTTGCTCTATGCCTACTCTGATGAACACCAAGTGCTCTTCAGCATGGCCTGCGACCAAGCATGATATTTGGCCTCGATGAGAACGGCCGGCATGGTTTTTTTAGAGGGGGAAAAACGCCCCGCAAGTTATGACCAGTTTAAGATATGGCTATGGATCAATACCTATAAGTACCATTTTTTGGGAGATGAACATCCATTTACCAGCTATTTTGATGTTCACCAGGGGTACAAGGTTTTGACACACTGCCATATATGGACTGGCCACAATGATCAACCAGTGGAATCAGGGGATTTCGGGATAGCTGCAGTCGTCTAGTCTTTATTCATCTGAAGGTTTCCGTTTTGTCATGGTACCCGTAGTTATCATCCATGTGATTTTTAGAGACTCTTCCATGTTATTCCATGTTATTTTGGGATTTCCATAAAATACCATCTGGTAATTTAACAGTTTGCTATTGAAAATGGCCCAGTTGAAATAGTGGATGTTCCCATGAATAGCATGGTGGATCTTTCCATATATATGTTAGTTTAGTTATATGTAAACGTTTACCAGGCCGGGTATCCCTCAATCATCCATTTTAACATAGGGATTTTCCACTAGCCCACTATAGTCACCATAAATCATCCACTAGATACCATGATGAACCATTATTTATCCCATTAAAACCTGCCTGATCTCTGGGATCAGGCCATTGGCCACTGGTTGGTTTCAGTCTGGGAGGATCTTCAGAACTGGCACCTCTGGCATTCCCGTTGCGGGTTGGATGGGTTGGAGGTCGGGGAAACCAGGTGGGGCTACAGTTATGGCCCGAAATACCAGTTATAAGTACTAAGAAAACCCCTTTTGTAGAATATATAATCCCATTATATAATCCCATAGAAATAACCAGTTATAATTGAGAAATGGCCATAACTGTAGGTGGTAAACCATGGTAAACCATAAAGAAAGCCCAGAGGTTTATGAACTGGGGATAACTTGGGCTAACTTGGGAGTAAAATGTGTAAAATGATCCCCAGTTGTGGGTTTTCTGGGATGGTTTACTATTGGGTTTACCACATTTTTGTCAGGAGCTGACAGGATCTTTTTTTTGGATGTTCTTTGTTGATGTGTTCATTTTGTTTTGTCTACTTTGATTATGTCCTTTGGTAGTCCATACACATTTGGTATGGTTTGACTCATCTACAGCTTCTTGTTTTCTTTTTTTTTGCAGCGTTGTAGTGTTATATATTTCTTTATTTGCTTAACTTCTTTATTGAGGTATATAAGAATGAAGTCTATTTATTTTTGCAACTGTATTTTCAAATTGAACCCATTTTTTTGCATATGTTTTTCATGGTAAACTCATGCAAACCCTGTTTGTTTGTAGATTATTTTTCATGCTAAACCCAACCTTTGTATAGTTTGTGTCAATATATATATATATATGTATACACCTATTAATATAATCTATATCTATATCATCTATATCTATATCTATTTTTGGGAGTGAGGAATGTTACCTCGCCAGGACGTTTCTGCGTGGTGGACTGAGTGCCAAGGACACCCAGAGCCGGGCAGCCTGGTGGACCTATCCAATGTAGTCGTTCGTTTTCACGATGGTTGATGTTGGTTCATGATGGTTACCTGATCCAATTTTATTGATACAAAATTGGATATAGATGATAGATGATATAGATATAGGTTATACTAATAGGTGTATATATAATTATATATACGGAATCAATTTATATTTGATTTTGTGTTTTCAATATCATGTTGGGATCCCCTCGTCGATGGCAAGAACAACTTGTCTTGCTCAACAGGGTTTCGATGCAGTGCAGAGGGGTCGAGGCATGAGACGACGCAACGACTTCAGCAGTGGCCCCACCCCCGGGTGATCAAATCTCTACTTCTTTGGGGTGAAATGTCCTTCTTACTTGGGGAGAACTGACCATGAATATGTTTAATCAATAGCATCTAGTATTGCATCCAGTCATAGCGGTATACAATGGTATACATATACACCCTTATATACCCATGTTTGGGTTCCATTGGGTTCCCATAGAATGAGATGGATTACCCATTTTCACCAGTCCTCCCATTAAACTTGACCAGTCCGTATTGAGACTTTGGTTCAGGGCATGTGTATTCTTCAATAGGTTTCTTCAAAATTGATCAAAATTGATTGGTTAATTTGTTGGGATGAACATACAGAATCATACAGACTGGTTTGTTTTAACATATACCCTCTGGTAAACTAACATCGCTATGGAAAATTGCCATTTAGTTCCTTGATTTACCCATGAATAGCATGGTGATTTTCCAGTTCGCAAACTGTGAACGTCATTACCAGAGGCTAAGCGGCTAACCACTCATACAGACGAGATGGGATAGCCATTGACCAAAGCTTTCAACGCGCCCAGATGGAGGGGATCCGAGTTACTTCCTGTGGCAAGCCTACTTGGTGTGACTCAGCAGATTTCAACCGTTGACCCCAACAATGAAAAGGTTCACAAACAACTCTTTGAGTTGGTTAAATCCCAAATTTGATGGTTAATCAACTAGTTACGTTTATAAGAGTTTATTGACCACCAACAACCACGAAAAGTGCTTTGTGACCATCCATTTGTTTGATTTTTGGGGGGGACTTGACTGGGGGGGTGGTTGAATACCCATTGTACTGTACCATTTTGAATTGCCACTCGCATTTGCATCCATTGATGTCTGAACAGTGGAGCATGCGATTGTGTATGAGTACTGTATCTGAGTATGTTGATTTTTCACTATCATCATGACTTGGCTAAAATGCAGTGTACGTATATAGATAGATATGTAACGTTGTTCAACTGCTACACTGTGTTTTAGAGTGTTGATGAAATATGATGAAATAACAATAAATAACATATATATATATAATATATATATATATACGCATATTGAATCTTCTGTCATACCCATAATATACATATGTATACTATGAATATAAGTATGATATATTGTAGCTGTGCATATGTTCTTCCCATTTTCTGGATCACTTTTTCTACTTGTGGGCTAGGCATCATTTAGTGGCCGCCGTGGCCTTCGCTTGCGCCTTGCGCATGAGAGTCTGGGTGGCCCGGAGTTGTTTTGCTCATGACCAATCAACACCTTTAATCAACACCAACCAGATGTTAATAGTTGTTGACTAAAGATGATAGTTGATTGGTCAAACACCTTTAATCAACAAGATGGTCATTGATCAACAAGAGTTAATAGTTGAAACAGGTCATGGATTTTTCGGGGATTTCACGACCAAAGATGTGCATAAAGTTCATCCATTTCACCGGCAAAGGCCTTGTTTTTTTAACTACTGTAAACATGTGGATGTGATTGATCAATGATGCTTGGTGGATGACAAAAAATGAGGCTATACTACCTGGAAGAGAAAATGTCATCCATGGACTGGGAATACCATGGAATACCCCAGGGTATATCGTTTTTTGTGAGGAGTCTGTGGAGTCTTTTGGGGATATGGACGGAACTCTATGATTCATATTGGTTAATGTTCAATATTTGAATCAAATGAATAAAATGCAGGTTGTATGGGAATGAATTGTTTGCTTTTCTGCATAATATTGGATATGCAGATTTGACTATCTCACTAGTTTGGGCTTGCCCAAAAACTAGATTGGGCACCCTATTTTCCTAGAAATCCAGAACATGGACCAAACCCATCCAGTAAACCAACATAGCTGTGAAAACATGAATAAATTACGATTCAGAAACTTTACCCGATTCAGCAACTCCGATTCAGCAACTCCGATTCAGAAACTCCAAGGATTCAGAAACTCCGGGTTGTCCCGATTCAGCAACTCCACCCTGTCC